>Ga0325401_1000485_pt1 | contig 28691 bp, 22 predicted proteins | sample PopdelMetagenome_FD_205666 | JGI IMG/M metagenome (GOLD analysis project Ga0325401, IMG submission 205666) | Populus deltoides microbial communities from Bellville, Georgia, United States - Xylem-PdKOR-R2 | ecosystem: Host-associated > Plants > Phyllosphere > Stem > Wood/Secondary xylem | place...
CCGACCTCCTGCGCATCCTCGACGAACGCGGCTACATCCATCAGGCGACGCATCCCGACGCGCTCGACGCGCTCGCCGCCAGCCGGGTCGTCCCCGGCTATATCGGTTTCGATCCGACCGCGCCCTCGCTCCACGTCGGCAGCCTGGTCCAGATCATGCTGCTCCGCCGCCTCCAGCAGGCGGGGCACAAGCCGATCGTGCTGATGGGCGGCGGCACCGGCAAGATCGGCGACCCCAGCTTCAAGGACGAGGCGCGCAAGCTGCTGGGCGAGGACGGAATCTGCGCCAACGTCGCCTCGATCCGGCGCATCTTCCAACGCTTCCTGACCTTCGGCGACGGCCCGACCGATGCGGTCATGCTCGACAATGCCGATTGGCTCGACGCACTCGAATACATCCCCTTCCTGCGCGACGTCGGCCAGCACTTCTCGGTCAACCGGATGCTCGGCTTCGACTCGGTCAAGCTCCGGCTCGACCGCGAACAGTCGTTGAGCTTTCTCGAATTCAACTACATGATCCTCCAGGCCTACGACTTCCTGGAACTCTCCCGCCGCGCCGGCTGCCGGCTCCAGATGGGCGGGTCGGATCAATGGGGCAACATCGTCAACGGGGTCGAACTCGCCCGCCGGATGGACGGCACCGAAGTGTTCGGGGTGACCACCCCGCTCATCACCACCGCCGACGGCGCCAAGATGGGCAAGACGATGGCGGGTGCGGTCTGGCTCCACGAGGACCAGCTTCCCCATTTCGACTATTGGCAATTCTGGCGCAACACCGACGACCGCGACGTCGGACGCTTCCTGCGCCTGTTCACCGACCTGCCGCTGGACGAGATCGCCCGCCTCGAACGGCTCCCCGGCGCCGAGATCAACGAAGCCAAGAAGGTGCTCGCCACCCAGGCGACCGCGATGTGCCGCGGCCACGCTGCGGCGGACGAGGCGGCCGAGACCGCCCGCCGCACCTTCGAGGAGGGCGCAGGGGGCGAGGCGCTGCCGACCTTCGCGGTCGACGGCCCGGTCGCGGTGGTGGACGTGCTGGTCGGCCTGGGTTTCGCGAAGTCGAAGGGGGAGGCCCGGCGGCTGATCGCCGGCGGCGGCGCCCGGATCGACGGCGAGCGGGTGACCGACGAGGCCGCGCAGGTCACGGCCGGCGCGGCGTCCGTCCGGGTCTCGGCGGGCAAGAAGCATCACGGCATGCTGGTCCGGGCTGGTTGATCCGCGGTTTACCCCGTCCCTTGCCCCCGCGTTGACCGCCCGGGCCCAGACCGGTCGGGCGAACCAGGGGGCAGCATCGAGTGACCATGTCGGCGACACGGGCCAGTGACGAACGGCGGGAAGCGCGGGACGAGGTGTTCCACCGCACCCGCGCGACCGGCCCCGGCGGGGTGCCGCTGGCGTTGCTGGTGGTCAACATGTCGCCCGGCGGGATGATGGCGCGGGTAGATCACCCGCTCGACCGCGGCGACCGGCTCCACGTCCTCCTGCCCGATCTCGGCAGCATCGGCGCGGAGGTCCGCTGGGCGCTGGGCGGCCGCGTCGGCTGCCGCTTCGACCGGCCGGTCACGCCAGAGTTCTATTATCGCCTGCTCGCGACCATGGGCCGGGCCTGCTAGCCCCGCCGCACCAGCAGCACGCCCGCAAGCACCAGCACCACGCCCGCCACCCGCGTGCCGCTGACCGGCGCGGCCCTGAGGCCGAGCAGCCCGAAATGGTCGAGCGCCAGCGCCGTCGCCAGCTGCGACGCCACCGCCAGCGTCAGCGTCGCCGCCAGCCCCAGCCGCGGGGTGGCATAGGCCATCGCCGCGACGAACCCCGCCCCGTACAGCCCGCCCGCCCACGCCCAGCCCGGCGCGCCCTTCAGCGCCGCGGGCGGGGTCCGGTCGATCAGCAGCCACGCTGCCGCCAGCACCCCCGTCCCGAGCAGGAACGAGACCAGCGCGGCCAGCGTGACCGATCCGCCCGCCCGCGCCAGCGCGGCGTTGGTGGGCGCCTGGACGGCAAGGCCGACGCCTGCGAGCAGGACGACGAGAAGGGGCACGATCATGCCCCGCCCTATCAGCCCGACCGCAGCAATTGCACCCCCGCATCGCGATCGAACAGGTACAGCGCCACCCGCGCCGCCTGCCCCCGCGCGCCCTCCAGCCCGCCGTCCCGGTCGATCAGCAGGCGCGCATCGTCCTGCGCCGCCGCGATCAGCTCGGCCATCATCTCGGGGGTCGCGAGTCGGAACGCCATCTCCCCCGACTGGCGGGTGCCCAGCATCTCGCCCGCGCCGCGCAGCCGCAGGTCTTCCTCGGCGATCCGGAAACCGTCATTGGTCTCGCGCATCAGCGCCAGCCGCGCCCGCGACGTCTCGGACAGCGTGCTCCCGCGCAGCAGCAGGCAGATCGACCGCCCCAGCCCCCGCCCGACCCGGCCGCGCAGCTGGTGGAGCTGCGCCAGCCCGAACCGGTCGGCATGTTCGATCACGATCAGCCGCGCATTGGGCACGTCGACCCCCACCTCGATCACCGTGGTCGCGACCAGCACGCCGAGTCGCCCGCCCGCGAACGCCGCCATCGCCACATCCTTCTCGGCCGGCTTCATCCGCCCATGGACGAGCCCCACCCGCTCGCCGAAATGGCGCCGCAGCGCCTCGGCGCGCATCTCGGCGGCCGCCAGGTCGCTCTTCTCGCTTTCCTCGACCAGCGGACACACCCAATAGGCCTGCCCGCCATCGGCGAGGTGCCGGCCCAGCGCCTCGACCACCGCGTCCAACCGGTCCTCCGACATCACCCGCGTCTCGATCGGCTCGCGCCCCGGCGGCATCTCGTCCAGCCGGCTGACGTCCATCTCGCCGTAATTGGCAAGCGTCAGCGTCCGCGGGATCGGCGTCGCGGTCATCGCCAGCAGGTGCGGCGGCGCCTTGGCCTTGGCGGCCAGCATCATCCGCTCGGCGACCCCGAAGCGGTGCTGCTCGTCCACCACCATCAGCGCCAGGTCGCGATACCGCACCGCGTCCTGGAAGATCGCGTGGGTGCCGACCAGGATATCGATCTCCCCCGCCGCGAGCGCCATCAGCGTCGCCTCGCGGACCGAGCCCTTGTCGCGGCCCGTCAGCACCGCGACCTCGACCGGCAACCCGGCAAGCGTCCGGCGCAGCGTTTCGCCGTGCTGCCGCGCCAGGATCTCGGTCGGCGCCAGCATCGCCGCCTGTCCGCCCGCCTCCACTGCGACCAGCATCGCCAGCGCGGCGACCAGCGTCTTGCCCGATCCGACATCCCCCTGCAGCAGCCGCAGCATCGGCGACGCCTGGGCCAGGTCGCCCTCGATCTCCGCCACCGTCCGCGCCTGCGCGCCCGTCAGGCTGTAGGGCAGCGCCAGCACCGCGCGCAGCCGCCCATCGCCCGCGAGCGGCCGGCCCCGGCGCTTGCGGGTGTCCGCCCGCACCAGCGCCATCGCGAGCTGGTTGGCGAACACCTCGTCATAGGCGAGCCGCTGCCGCGCCTTGGCGTCGGCCGGGTCGGCATGGATGCGGGCCAGCGCGTCGCGCCAGTCGGGCCATCCGTGCCGCGCCTTGAGGCTGGGCTCGATCCATTCGGGCAGCGCGGGCGCCCGCCCCACCGCCTGCTCGGCGAGCGCGTGGAGCCGGCGCGAGCTCAGCCCTTCCGACAAGGGATAGATCGCCTCGCGCTCGCGAAAGCCGTCCTCGCCGTCGAGGATGTCGGGGTGCACGATCTGAAGATCCTGCCCATAGCGGTCGAGCCGGCCCGACACCCGGCGCGGCTCCCCGATCGGCAGCAGCTTCTTCGCCCAGCCGCCCTGGCCGCCGAAGAAAGCCAGCGTGGCGATGTTGCCGCGCGCGTCGGCGGCATGGACCCGGACCGGCCCCCGCCCGGCGGCGGCACGCACGTCGGTGGCGGTCAGCGTGATCGCGATCGTGCGACCGACGTCGGCTTCCATCAGTTCGTCGCGCGCCACCCGGTCGATCCACCCGGTCGGCAGGTGGAACGCGACATCGACCACCCGGCGCAGCTTGAGCCGGTCGAGCGGCCGGGCGAGCGCCGGCCCCACCCCCTTCAACGCGGTGATCTCGGCGAACAGCGGATTGAGGATATCGGGGCGCATGACTACATGGCGGGCCTACCCAGCCCCCCGCCGCGATGCCAGCGAAAGCTGGCACCGTTCGCAGCGGGGTGCGCCAGGCCCCGAAGGGGACGAACACGCGATGGATCACCAGACCCGCATCAAGCGCCTCCGCTTCCGCGCATGGCATCGCGGCACGCGCGAGGCCGACCTGATGGTCGGCGGCTTCTTCGACGCGCACCACGCGCGCTGGACCGGCGCCGAACTCGACTGGTTCGAAGCGCTGCTGGAGGAACAGGATGTCGACATTATGGCCTGGGCGATCGGCTCGCTACCCTGCCCGCAACGGTGGGAGGGGGCGATGATGGCCGCAATGCGCCGCGTGGAATACGTCCCGATCGCCCGGTGATGCCCCGCCCTTTCAGGCGCGGGCGGGGGTGGCTAGAGCCCGGCCGACCCGCCACCTGCCCCGCGCCGACTGCCCCCGTCGCCACGACCTGACCCACCCCCGACCCCTCCCGCACCGGGAGGGGGGAGACACGATGCCCGACCTCAAGACGATCCTTTCCGCCCCGACCCCGCTGACCCTGTCGGGCGTCCCCGCCGGCTTCCTGCCCCCGCTGCTCGCCGATCTCGCCCGCGCCGCGCCGACCCGCGCGGTGTTCGTCGCCGCGGACGAGGCGCAGATGCGCGCGCTCGCCGCCACTGCGTCGTTCTTCGCGCCCGAGCTGGAGATGATCCAGTTCCCCGCCTGGGACTGCCTGCCCTACGACCGCGCCTCGCCCACCTTGCGCGTCATGGCCGAACGGATCGCCGCGCTGCACCGGCTCCAGTCCAAGCCGAAGGGGCCGCAGCTCCTGCTCACCACCGCCAACGCCGCCACCCAGCGCGTCCTGACCCCGTTCCGCATCCGCCAGCTGGTGGCAAGGCTCGTGCCCGGCGAGCGGATCGACCGCGATGCGCTGGCCAGGCTGCTCCAGGCGAACGGCTACGTCCGTACCGAGACGGTCCACGACGCCGGCGAATATGCGGTCCGCGGCGGCATTGTCGACCTGTTCCCGTCCGGCGAGGAACAGGCGCTTCGCCTCGACTTCTTCGGCGACGAGATCGAGACGGTCCGCACCTTCGACCCCGCCGACCAGCGTACCACGGGGCGCCTCGACGGCTTCACCCTCCTGCCCGCGTCCGAAGCGCTGCTCGACGAGGAGTCGGTGAAGCGCTTCCGCAGCCGCTACCGCGACCGGTTCGGCGCCACCGCCACCGGCGATCCGCTCTACCAGGCCGTGTCCGACGGGCGTCGCCTGGCGGGCATGGAACACTGGCTGCCGCTGTTCGAGGAGCGGCTCGACACGCTGTTCGACCACCTGTCGGCCGACGACGTCATCGTCCGCGACGCGGGCGCCGCCGCCGCCGCCGACGGCCGGTTCGATGCGATCGCCGACCATTACGAGAACCGCAAGCGCGCCGAGGCCGCCCAGCCCGGCAGCTATCGCCCGCTTCCCGCCAAACAGCTCTACCTCGACGCCGCCGAATGGGCCGCGGCGGTCGCCGAACATCCCGCCCACCTCACCTCCCCCTTCCACGAACCCGAGTCGAAAACGGTGCTCGACTTCGCGGTCGACGGCCCCCGCGACTTCGCGCCCGAGCGCGCCGCCCAGGCCAATGTCTACGAAGCCGTCGCCGCGCATGTCGAGAAGCTCCGCCGCGAGGGCCGCAAGCCGATCCTCGCCAGCTATTCCGCCGGCGCCCGCGAACGCCTCGGCAACCTGCTCAAGGACCATGGCCTCAAGGGCGCGGTCCATGCCGACGGCTGGCAGCAGGCGCTCGGCCTCGCGGATACCGCCCGGAGCTTCGGCGTCGCGCTGGTCGTCCTGCCCCTCGACCACGGCTTCACCGCGCCCGACATCGCCGTCCTCACCGAACAGGACATGCTCGGCGACCGGCTGATCCGCCGCACCAAGCGCAAGAAGTCCGCCGACGCGTTCCTCGCCGAACTCGCGACGCTCTCCCCCGGCGACCTCGTCGTCCACGCCGACCACGGCATCGGCCGCTACGAGGGGCTGACCTCGGTCGCGGTCGGCAAGAGCCCGCACGATTGCGTCGCGGTCTCCTATGCGGGCGGCGACAAGCTCTACGTCCCCGTCGAGAACCTCGAGGTGCTGTCGCGCTACGGCTCGGGCGAGGACGGCGCCGTGCTCGACCGCCTGGGCGGCGAGGCATGGCAGCGCCGCAAGGCCAGGATGAAGGAGCGCATCCGCGAGATCGCGGGCGAGCTCATCGCCACCGCCGCCGCCCGCGCGCTTCGCCCCGGTGAGATCGCCGAACCCGATTCGGCGGGCTATCCCAGCTTCGTCGACCGCTTCCCCTATCAGGAGACCGACGACCAGGACCGCGCGATCGGCGACGTGCTCGGCGATCTTGGAGAAGGCAAGCCGATGGACCGGCTGATCGTCGGCGATGTCGGCTTCGGCAAGACGGAGGTCGCGTTGCGCGCCGCGTTCGTCGCCGCGATGGCGGGAATGCAGGTCGCGATCGTCTGCCCCACCACGCTGCTCGCGCGCCAGCACTACAACAACTTCAAGGCCCGCTTCGAAGGCTTCCCGATCGAGATCGGCCGCCTGTCGCGTCTCGTCACCGCGGGCGAGGCGAAGAAGACGCGCGACCAGCTCGCCGACGGTACGGTCGACGTCGTGGTCGGCACCCACGCGATCCTTGCCAAGCAGATCGACTTCAAGCGGCTCGGCCTCGTCGTCGTCGACGAGGAGCAGCGCTTCGGCGTCACCCACAAGGAACGGCTGAAGGCGCTCAAGGCCGACGTCCACATGCTCACCCTCACCGCCACCCCCATCCCCCGCACGCTCCAGATGGCGATGTCGGGGTTGCGCGAGCTGTCGGTGATCCAGACCCCGCCGGTCGATCGCCTCGCGACCCGCACCTATGTCATGCCCTGGGACCCGGTCGTCCTGCGCGAGGCGCTGCTGCGCGAGCATTATCGCGGCGGCCAGAGCTTCCTGGTCACGCCGCGCATCGCCGACCTTCCCGACATCGAGGAGTTCCTGCGCACCGAAGTGCCCGAGGTCCGCTACGTCGTCGCCCACGGCCAGATGAGCCCGACCGAGGTCGAGGAGCGCATGTCCGCCTTCTACGACCGCAAGTTCGAGGTGCTGGTCTCGACCACCATTGTCGAATCCGGGCTCGACATCCCGTCCGCCAACACCATGATCGTCCACCGCGCCGACCGCTTCGGCCTTGCCCAGCTCTACCAGCTGCGCGGCCGGGTCGGCCGGTCCAAGACCCGCGCCTATTGCTACCTCGTCACCCCGCCCGAACGCCAGATGACCGAGGCGGCGGAAAAGCGGCTGAAGGTGCTGTCCGACCTCGACTCGCTGGGCGCCGGGTTCCAGCTCGCCAGCCACGACCTCGACATCCGCGGTGCCGGCAACCTGCTCGGCGACGAACAGTCGGGACACATCAAGGAGGTCGGCTACGAGCTCTATCAGTCGATGCTGGAGGAAGCGATCATGGACGCCAAGGCCGGCGGCATGGCCACCCGTCCGCGCGACTTCTCGCCCCAGATCACCGTCGACGCGCCGATCCTGATCCCCGACGACTATGTTCCCGACCTCGACCTGCGCATGGGGCTCTACCGCCGCCTCAACGTTCTCGAAGCGGCGCAGGAGGTGGAGGCGTTCGCCGCCGAGATGATCGACCGCTTCGGCCCCCTGCCCGACGCGACCGAGAACCTCGTCAGCGTCATCCAGATCAAGCTCAACGCGAAAAAGGCCTGCGTCTCCAAGATCGACGTTGGCCCCAAGGGCGTGGTGGTCGCCTTCCACGACGACAAGCCGCCCAATGTCGACGGCCTGATCGCCTATGTCGAACGACTCAAGGGCCAGGCACGCCTGCGCCCCGACAAGCGCCTCGTCCTCGACCGCGCCTGGCCCGACGCCAAGTCCCGCCTCAACGGCGCGCTGCAACTGTCCAGGGGCCTGGCCAAGGCTATGACCTGATCGGACCCACCGCCGTCACTTCGGCTCAAGGCCGAGGTGACGGGGCAGCGCGCATCAACCGCTGCCATCGCCGGCCCCATCCCCACGACCCACCCCCGTTCGCCCTGAGCGAAGTCGAAGGGCACGCACCGACAGACCGCACCTCCATGCGTCGACCTCGCTCACCACGAACGGATCAACACCCGCCAAACCTCACACCGCAGCGAAGACCCGGCGCCCCTCAGCTGCTGTGATCGCTGACGATCCGCCACCCGCCCGCCTGCCTGGCGAGCACGACCGTCGTCAGCCCGGTCTCCACCTTGCCCACGCTGGCCGGGGTCAGCGTCCATCGCGCGGTCAGCACCGCATGGCCCGGCGACAACTGCCGATAGGCGAGCGGCTCGAAGCTCAGCCGCCCCCGCGTGTTCGCCCCGTTCCTGAATGTCGGCGCATACGCCGCCGCGATCGCCGCCCGCCCGCGCGCGATCTCGCCCGCCTCGGTCACGAAGGTCGCATCGTCGGCATAGATCGCCATGAAGGTGTCGAGCGACCCCCGGTTCCACCCGGCCGCGCTGGCCTCCATCGCCGCCATCACCGCCGCGCGCTGGTCCTGCGGGGCCGCCGCGATCAGCGCCGGCGCGGCCAGCACGGCCGCCATCGTCGTCACCCGCATATGCTCTCCTCCAGCAACGTCGCCAGCGCGCCTTCCGACAACGGACCCGCGCACAGGAATCCCTGGTACAGGTCGCACCCCAGCGCCGCGAGCTGGTAGCGTTGCGCGCGCGTCTCCACCCCTTCCGCGATCACCGCCAGCCCCAGCTGCTTGGCCATCGCCACCGTGCCGCGCACCACCACCCGCTCGCGCGCGTCGCCGTCGATGCCATGGGTCAGCGCCTTGTCGAGCTTGAGGTAGTCGAGCGGTAGCGCGGTAAGGTACGCCAGGCTCGAATACCCCGTGCCGAAATCGTCGATCGCGACCCGGCACCCCGCCAGCCGCAGTTCGTCCAGCAGCCGGGCGGCCGCGGCAAGGTCTTCGATCAACCCCGTCTCGGTGATCTCCACCGTCAGCCGGTCCGCCGGAAAGCCGCTCGCCGCCACCCGGTCGAGAAAGGTCCGCGCGAAGCCGCTGCGCGCCACGTCCGCCGCGGTCAGGTTGACCGACAACCGCAACCGGTCGAGCGGCGGTCCCCAGGCCGCGGCGCGCGCCAGCGCCAGCGCCTGGATGTGGTCGGACAGCGCCAGCCCCAGGTCGGCGCGGTCCACCGCCGCGAACAGCGCGTCGGCGCCCAGGCTGCCATGTTCGGGATGATCCCACCGGGCCAGCGCCTCCACCCCGGTGATGTTCCCGCTCGCGAGATCGACCTGTGGCTGGAACCGCAGGTCGATCTCGTCGCGATCGATCGCGCGATGCAGGTCGGTCGCGAGCGCGTCGAGCGGCACCCCCGGCACCGCCAGCCGCATCCCCGCCATGTCCGCCGGTCGGCCGCCGCCGACCGCGTCGAACGCGCGGCGCAGCACCCTGGCGGCGTCGTCCCCCGGCTCCCATCGCGCCACCCCCAGCCGCGCGCCGACCGACGCGGATCGCTCCCCCGCCGCGAACGGCTGCGCCAGGGCCTCGCCCAGCGCGGCGCCCGCCGCGGCGCCGTCCCCCGCCACCGCCATCGCGAACCGCGCCCCGTCCAGCCGCGCGACCCGCGCCTGCGGCATTGTCGCCGCGATCCGGGTCTCGGCCTCTTCCAGCATCGCGTCCACCGTTGCGCGGCCATGCGCTGCGTTGGCGAGGTCCAGCCGCGACAGCGCCGCGACGACCACCGCGCCCGCCCCCGCCTCGCGCGCATCCTCCACCAGCGCCTGCACCTTGGGATCGGCCCAGCCGGGCAGCGTCCGCCGGTCCGCCGCCGCCACGCGCTCGACATGGCGCTCGGCGAACCGCAGCGCGTCGACGAACGCCTGCCCGTCGGTCGGCCAGGGCAGATGGTGCGTCGCTCCCCCGGCATAGGCGTCGCACGCCGCGCCGCCGACCACCAGCAGCGCCCCGCCCCGCGCCTCCACCGTCGTCGCCAACTCCCCGGACACGCTGTCGGCATCGATCACCGCAACGGTCGCGCACCCGCCCCGGAACTGTGCGGCAAGCTCCGTCGTTCCTTCGACACACACGACACGGCGCCCCGCCGCGTCGACCACCGCCGCCAGCGTCGCCGACAGGACCAGTACCGGATGATTGTCCCCGCGTTTCATCAGGTCCTTCCTAACCCGAGGCAGGGCGCCGCGCCACTGGCTGCGCAGCGCGTCATGCGTTGCGCAGCGGGACACGCCGCCCGCCGCGCGGCGGGTCTTGTCGCACACCGGCGCGCGGCCTAGCTCGAGAATCGTGATCGACCTGTCTCCTCCCCCCGCGGCCGCGCGGCTGATCGACCCGCACGGCCGGGTGATCCGTTACCTGCGCATCTCCGTGACCGACCGGTGCGACCTGCGCTGCCGCTATTGCATGGCGGAACACATGACGTTCCTGCCCCGCTCCGCACTCCTCCAGCTTGAGGAGATTGCGGTGATCGCCGAACGATTCATCGCGCGCGGGGTCACCAAGATCCGTTTGTCGGGCGGCGAACCGCTGGTCCGTCGCGACGTCGGCGACCTGATGCGCCGGCTCGGCCGCCATATCGGCGCCGGGGGACCGGGCGGTGGCCTGGACGAACTGACCATCACCACCAACGGCACCCGCCTCGCCGAACATGCCGGCATGATGGCCGATGCCGGCATCCGGCGCGTCAACGTCAGCCTCGACACGCTCGACCCGGACCGCTTCCGCTACATCACCCGCCATGGCGACGTCAGGCAGGTCCTTGCCGGTATCGCCGCCGCCAAGGCCGCGGGGATGCGGGTCAAGGTCAACACGGTGGCGCTCGCCGGCCTCAACGAGGACGAGCTGCCCGATTTGCTCGCCTGGGCCTGCGACGAAGGGCACGACCTGTCGCTGATCGAAACCATGCCCCTGGGCGCGATCGACGAGGATCGGGTCGACCGGTTCGTGCCGCTCACCCGCGTTCTGGAACAGCTCCAGGCCCGCTTCCCGCTTCGCCGCGACGCGTACCGCACCGGCGGCCCTGCGCGCTACTGGCGGGTGGAGGGGACCGACACGCGCCTCGGGCTGATCTCGCCGCTTACCGCCAATTTCTGCGACGGCTGCAACCGCGTCCGCCTGACTACCGAAGGCAAGCTCTACCTGTGCCTGGGCCATGACGATCAGGTCGATCTCAAGGCGGCGTTGCGCGATGGCGGCATTCCGGCGCTTGATGCGGCGATCGCGCAGGGGCTGGCGCTGAAGCCCGCGCGGCACGACTTCCGCATCGCCGCCGGTGCCGCGCCTGCGGTGGCGCGGCACATGAGCGTCACCGGCGGATGACCGACGCGGCCTGCGCGCTGGTCGCCTCGCCCACCCCGCCCGCGCAGGCTGCCGCCGCCGAGCTGGCGGACGCGGCCGACTGGGTCACCCCGGAAGAGGCGGACGTCATCGTCGCGCTCGGCGGCGACGGGTTCATGCTCCAGACGCTGCACGGGCTGCTTGAACGCCGCCGCCCGACCGTGCCGGTGTTCGGGATGAACCTCGGCACGGTCGGTTTCCTGATGAACGAATGGCGGCGCCACGACCTTGCCGGCCGGCTCGCCCGCGCCAAGCCGTTCAAGGTTACCCCGCTTCAGGCGACGATTACCGGCACCGACGGCCGCGTCCACCGCCACCCCGCGATCAACGAGGTGTCGCTGCTGCGCGAGACGCGCCAGACCGCCAAGCTGGAGGTGACGGTCAACGACCGCTTGGTGATGGCCGAGCTCGCCTGCGACGGCATCCTGGTCGCGACGCCCGCGGGGTCGACCGCGTACAACCTGTCGGCACAGGGGCCGATCCTGCCGCTCGGCGCCGGCCTGCTCGCGCTGACCCCGATCAGCCCGTTCCGCCCCCGTCGCTGGCGCGGCGCGATCCTGCCCGACAAGGCGCGCATCCGCCTCACCGTGCTCAACCCCGAGAAGCGCCCCGTTTCCGCGGTCGCCGACCAGCACGAGGTCCGCGACGTCGCGGAAGTCGACATCTGCATGGATCGCGCGCGCGAGCTGACGCTGCTGTTCGACCCCGAACATGCGCTCGACGACCGTATCACGATGGAACAGTTCGTCGCCTAGCCCGGCCGGCGGGTCCGCCCCGCCGATCCCGTCCGACGTCCCGGTGCCCCTTCGTCGATTCGGGGGCTTGCATCCTCGTTTCAGCCGATTATACGCGCCGCACACGGCACGGCTGTCCGTTCCCTGATAGCTCAGCGGTAGAGCATTCGACTGTTAATCGAATGGCCGTAGGTTCGAATCCTACTCAGGGAGCCAGCCGGGCCGTGGGACGTTCCCCGGCCCATGCGCCAGGCGATCACCCAGCTCCATATCGACACGCCCCGACAGGGCCTGCACGAGGTCACGCCCCTTGTCGCACGCTGGCTCGGCGATCAGCGGGTCGCGACCGGCCTGCTGACCGTGTTCTGCCGCCACACCTCCGCCTCGCTGGTCATCCAGGAGAACGCCGCCCCCGCGGTCCGGCGCGACATGGAGGCCTATTTCGCGCAGGTCGCGCCCGAGAGCGACGGGTACGAGCATGACGACGAGGGTGCCGACGACATGCCCGCCCATCTTCGCACCGCGTTGACGGGGGTCCAGCTGTCGATCCCGGTCGACCGGGGCGCGATGCTGCTGGGCACCTGGCAGGGCATCTACCTGTTCGAGCATCGCCGCCGCCCGCATCGGCGCACGCTGGCGCTGCACCTGATGGGTGAATAGCGGCCGAACGGGAGCCAAGTCGTTCATCGCTCGTTCCATTTCCGGTCGCTACAGAAGCTCGTCCCGTCGCGATCGCGGCGGACGACATACAGAGGACATGGAGATGGCATTGGGACGCAAGGCGTTGCTGGCGGCGGTGGCCTCCGGTGCGCTGCTGGTTGCGGGGTGCGCGACCGAGACGACCTACCGCCCGGCAACTGGCCAGGGCTTCTACCGGACCGGCTACAGCGATCGGCAGATTGAGCCCAATCGCTTCCTGGTCAGCTTCGCGGGCAACAGCGTGACGAGCCGCGACACCGTTGAACGCTACCTGTTCTTCCGCTCGGCCGAGCTGACGCTGCAACAGGGCTATGACTATTTCGTGATGGCCGATCGCGACACCGATCGCCAGAGCCGCACCTACACCACGCCGGGGTTCGGCTATGGCGGTCTGGGTTATGGCGGCCTGGGCTATGGCGGCTTCGGCGGCTATTGGGGCCCGTCCTGGCGCTATTACGGCCGCGGCTTCGGCGGCTTTGGCGGCGGCTTCGGTCGGGGCGGTTTCGGCTGGAGCCCGTGGTACGGCGGCGGCTTCGGGGCGTTCAACGACTTCGACATCCGCACCGTCGACCGGTTCGAGGCGACGGCGGAGATCGTCATGCGCCGCGGCCCGATCCCGGCCGACAACATCCGCGCGTTCGATGCACGCCGCGTCGTCGACACGGTCGGCCCCACCGTCGTGCTCCCCCAACCGGGTCGCCGCCGCTAAGGCTGGTCCAGCGACGAAAAAGGGCCGGGTTCCCCAGCGGGAGCCCGGCCCTTTTCACGTTTCCGTCCCAGCGGACCAGGAGGGCAATGCTCGCCCCCGCCGCAGGGCGCCCGAAGCAGATGCCCCTCACCGACCCTCTACTCGCCCTGAGCGCAGTCGAAGGGCACGCCCCGGCAGAACCGGTCAGGGCGCTACACCGCCCCGTGGCAGTGCTTGTACTTGCGCCCCGACCCGCACGGGCACGGCGCGTTGCGGCTCACCACCCCGTCCCAGCTCGCCGGGTCCTCCCCCATGTCGACCGCGCGCGGCTGCGGGATTGACAGCGGCGGCAGCTGCGTCGTCACCAGCCCCAGCGTCCCCGCATCGATGTCGCGGGTGTCGTCCTCGCCGGTGAACGGGTCGAAATGGCTGGTGATGAAGTCGGGCAGGTCGGGCAGCGGCGGCGGCGCCTGCATCTGGAACTGCGCATGCGCCATGGTCCGGGTCACGTCGTCGCGGATCGCGCCCAGCATCCGCTGGAACAGCCCGAACGCCTCGTGCTTGTATTCGTTGATCGGGGTCTTCTGGGCATAGGCGCGCAGGTGCACGACCTGGCGCAACGCATCCAGCGTCGACAGATGCTCCTTCCAATGATGGTCCAGGTTCTGGAGCAGGATCGACTTCTCGATCTGCGCCCAGGTGTCCGGCTCCAGCTCGGCCGACTTGCCCGCGACCAGCGCGTCGGCGCTCTCGCGCACCCGCTCCTCGACGATTTCGGGGTCGATCGCCTCCTCCTCCAGCCACGCATCGACCGGCGGCTCGATCCCTAGCACCTCGACCAGCTGGGTCTTCATCGCCGCCACGTTCCACTGTTCGGGATAGGTGTTGGGCGGGCACGCGTCGCCGACGATCGCGTTGACCGTCTCGGCGCGCATGTCGGACACCACGTCGCCGACCGCCTCGGCATCCATGATGTCGCTGCGCTGTTCGTAGATGACCTTGCGCTGGTCGTTCATCACGTCGTCATATTCGACCACCTGCTTGCGGATGTCGTAGTTGCGCGCCTCGACCTTCTTCTGCGCGGTCTCGATCGCCTTGCTCAGCCACTTCGACCCGATCGCCTCGCCGTCCTCGATGTTGGATCGCATCATCCGCGCGAACAGCGTGTCCGGCCCGAAGATGCGCAGCAGGTCGTCGTCGAGCGACAGGTAGAAGCGCGAAAGCCCCGGATCGCCCTGCCGCCCCGAACGGCCGCGCAGCTGGTTGTCGATCCGCCGCGACTCGTGCCGCTCGGTGCCCAGCACGAACAGCCCGCCTGCCGCCAGCACCGCCTTCTTCTCCTCGGCGATCTCGGCGCGGATGCGCTCGATCTCGGCGTCGCGCTGCGCTCCGGGCTCCAGCGTCTTGAGCTCGTCCTCGACCCGGAACTGCAGATTGCCGCCCAGCTGGATGTCGGTGCCGCGCCCGGCCATGTTGGTGGCGATCGTCACCGCGCCCAGCCGGCCCGCCTGCGCGACGATGTGCGCCTCCATCTCGTGATAGCGCGCGTTCAGCACCGAATGGTCCACGCCTTCCTGGTTCAGGAACTCGCTCAACAGCTCGGACTTCTCGATCGACACGGTGCCGACCAGCACCGGCTGGCCGCTGACCGCGTGATCGCGGATGCGCTTGGCGATCGCCCGGAACTTGTCCTGCGTGTTCTTGTAGAACTCGTCCTCCTCGTCGATCCGCTGCACCGGCACGTTGGTCGGGATGGTGACGACGTTGATCTTGTAGATGTCGTAGAACTCGGCCGCCTCGGTCGCCGCGGTGCCGGTCATCCCGCCGATCTTGGGATACATGCGGAAATAGTTCTGGAAGGTGATGGAAGCGAGCGTCTGGTTCTCGGGCTCGATCACCACGCTTTCCTTGGCCTCCACCGCCTGGTGTAGCCCGTCGGACCAGCGTCGCCCGTCCATCATCCGGCCGGTGAACTCGTCGATGATGATGACCTTGCCGTCCTTGACGATGTAATCGGTGTCGGCCTTGAACATCTTGTTCGCGCGCAGGCTCTGGTTGACGTGGTGGACGACCTGCGTGTTCTCGAAATCATACAGGTTGGCGCCTTCCAGCAGGCCCGCATCCTCCAGCAGCCGTTCGATCCGCTCGGTGCCGCTCTCGGTCAGGATGATCGACTTCTGCTTCTCGTCCTTCTCGTAATCCGCCTCGTTGAGCTGCTTCACGATTGCGTCGACCGAGATGTACAGTTCCGACTTGTCGTCGGTCGGGCCGGAGATGATGAGCGGGGTGCGCGCCTCGTCGATCAGTACCGAATCGACCTCGTCGACCACCGCGAAGTTGAACGGCCGCTGCACCATCGACGCGCGCTCGTACTTCATGTTGTCGCGCAGGTAATCGAAGCCGAACTCGTTGTTGGTGCCATAGGTGATGTCAGCGGCATAGGCGTCGCGGCGCTGCTCGTCGGACAGGTTGGGGATGATCACCCCCACCGTCAGACCCAGGAAGCGGTACACCTGTCCCATCCACTCGGCATCGCGCGCGGCGAGATAGTCGTTGACGGTAACGACATGGACGCCGTCGCCCGGCAGCGCGTTGAGATAGGTGGCGAGCGTCGCCACCAGCGTCTTGCCCTCGCCGGTCCGCATCTCGGCGATCTCGCCGCGGTGGAGCACGATGCCGCCGACCATCTGGACGTCGTAATGGCGCTGCCCCAGCACACGCCGGGCCGCCTCGCGCACGGTGGCAAAGGCTTCGGGCAGCAGGTCGTCGAGCTTCTCGCCCGCGGCCAGCCGCTCGCGGAACCGCTCGGTCTGGCGGGCGAGCTCGGCATCGTCCATCGCCTGCAACGTCGGCTCGAACGAGGCGATCCTGGCGAGGACGGGGTTGAGCGAGCGGACGTAGCGGTCGTTGGACGACCCGAACAGCGACTTGGCGAGACCACCGAACATGGGCGGAAATCCTGTGAAAATGGGCGCGCAGTCGCAACGCTGCCGCGCGAATGATGGGAAGATGGGAGTGCCCTGCGGTGATGGAAGGGGCAGACGGCGCGCGGCTACTCGCGTCGGCGTCGCGCATAGGCCGGCTCGGCCGGCAGCAGCGCGAAATCCGCGAGACCAGCAGGCGGTACCGCAACCGGTGCGTGCGTCGGCTGGGCTGGCCGCGCAGCGAGCCGCGCCACCGCCACGCCTGCGGGCCGCGCGGTGACGGCGGCGCACACCACTTCCGGCGCCCGGCTTCCGCGCGCGACCTGCCCCGCACCGGTAAGTGCCGACAGCAGTGCCGAAAGGAGCAGGAGAAGGTTCATCTCACGCGTTCTTTATGCCAGCACTGCCCCCGCGTCCATGCCCGCACCCGGCCAAGGCGTGCGGGCGGCGGCACTGTCGCGAGGGTATCGGCGGGCGGCTGTCCCTGGATCGGGGGTGCGCACCCAGGTCAGCCACCGGGTCACGGCCCAAGCGACTGCCCAGCCGCGCGTATCGCACACCGGGGCGAGGCACGGGATGGCCAGCAGGTGGCGGTCCAGCTCCGATCGACTCGCAACCGCCTTACGGACGATCGCTGCTGACCTTGGCGGGACACGGGCAGCGATTTACCTGATCGGCCGATGGCTACATCTTCGGTCCGTCTCCACCAGCAGACCGCTGTCCTTCAGTGCAGGTGCCGATCGCGCCCAACCTCGCGGAGCGTTTCTTGACGGACTGAAGCATTCTCGCGTCCTCCCGGCCCGCTACGGGAAGCACCCGCCAGCTATCTGGCGCTGATCTCGACTCAACGCCGCCAGAAAGTCTGGACGTGGCTACGACGCCATGACCTGCCCCGTCGGACCTCCCAACAATGGTAGCGCGCGGAGCTGATCCGCCAACTTGATCGCGCTCCACGGCAGGTACTCGGTGATCGCGAGCCCGACGATCTCGGCCTCGCCTGCGACCGCGGCGAGGATCGCCTGCACTGCGTCCATGGTCATCAGCCCCCTGGCGACCCCGTCGAACGCTTCCGGGGCTGCATCCGGGTTGCGGAACAGGAGAAAGTCGTAGCGGGTGGGATCGAGCACATCGAGGTCGAAATGCACCGCGATCCGCGACTTGCCGCTGGCCCGCACCCAGTCGATCACCGCCTGGATCGTGCCGGCGAGCTGCTCGGGCGACAGGCGCGCGATGCCGTGGCGCGCGATGAAGTCAGTTTCATAAGGCGTCGTCTCGGTCAGTCCGACGAAGAGGACGTCCTGCGCGGCGACCTTGCGCGGCACCGCCGCAACGAAATCCCGGTCACCCTCGCCGATCAGCATCGCCAGCACGTGCGCGTGAGCATTGCGGAACTGCTCCGCGCCCATCACGTCGGGATGGGCGTCGACCCACAACACGGCGAGATCGTCGGCATAGCGATCGGCCAGGTAGGCGATCGGCGCGAGGTCCACCAGGCAGTCACCCCCGAGCGTCACGATCGCTTCGGGTCGGTGGCGTTCGATGGCAACCTGCGCCTGCGCGAGCTGGGCCAGCAGCGCGTCCCGGGAGACGATCCCGCGATCCTCGCCCCGCTCGCTCCCGTCGGCTTCCAGCACGGCTATCGTCTCGACCGGACCGCGGGGGTCGGGTGCGAGCGCCGCCAGCACCCGGGCGCCCACCAGGTAACCGGGCTCGTCGCCGCCCTGCCACTGCGGCATCACCAGCCGCAGGACGGCCGAAGGATCGATCGTCATCATCCGTTCCCCGTCAGCGGACCGTCGCGAGTTCCGGCAGCAGCCGGTTGATGACCGAGTAGTTGACCGCGGTCCACCATTCCGATCCCTCGCCCGCCAGCGCGTTCTCCGACGCTTCGATCGCATAGTGGTCGTCGCTGACCAGATAATCCTCGACGTCGTTCATCGACGCGAACGCCATGATCGTCACCGCGTCGATCCGGCTGCCCTCCGGGTCCTCCTGCGTCGAGCCGATATTGTGGAGCTGCGCGTAGCGGCGGACGAACTCGTGCGTCGCGCCCTGCGCCAGCACGAGGGGGGCGTGCTCGTCGAGCAGGCGGCGCTGGAACTCGTCGCGGGTCAGCCCGGCGCGGCGCACGTGGATCTTGACCAGGCTGATCGCGTCGCGGTGGCGGGCGCTGGGGATCAGGATGAACTCGCGGGTGATCTCGCGCGTCACTATGCGGAACGCGGTCTGCTCGTCGGCGATGATCCGTTGCGCGAACTTGTCCTGCTCCAGAGTCCGCGCGATGTCGGCTTCCTCGGCATAGGTGATGTAGGCGAGGCCGTCCCAGCGCGGGCGGCCGAAGTCCGGCACCCGCCGCTCCGGATCGGACGGCAGCCGGCCGTCCGCGTCGACCATCGCGCGATAGGGCGGCGGCAGCAAGGAGGACGGGCCGGACGCGACGCGGTGGACCTGGTCGTAGCGGAGCACCAGTTCGGACGAGCTGCCCGGCTCGTACCACGCGAACTTGGGGCCGTGCACCTTGCGTCAATATGCGCCCCAATGCTCGAAGGCGAGGTTGGGGTCGGGCTCCAGCGCCAGTGCATCGGGGTGCCGGTCGGGACGGGGCACCGCGTGGCCGTGGGTGTCGCGCGACGAGCCCTCGCCCTGCGGGCGATCGGCGGGCGCGGTGTCGTCGACCCGGCTGACGAAGGTCGGGGTAACGATCAGCGGTTTGGCGGTCGCGGTGAACCGGCGGAGGACGGGCGCGCGATGCTCGTTGTCGGCGCGGGTGAAGTCGGTGGTCATGGTCGCGGGCTCCGTCACGGGATCAGCCGGTCGGCGCGCAGTCGCCCGAACAGGTCGAAGAACGCGTCGTCGGTCGCGCGATAGCCGGTGAAGCCGAGCCGCCGGCTCTTGCCCATGTCGGTGACGACCTCGATCGGCCGGCCGAGATCGGCGTCGGTGTGCCAGGGCGAGGCGAGGCGGCCGAGATCGGGTTCGGCCAGCCCCTCGCGCTCGGCGATGCGGCGCCACAGCCTGGCGTCGTCCGCCATCTGCGCCTCCAGCGGGCGCACGGTTCCGTCGAACGGGGCGGCCTCGACCCCGAACCAGTCGGCGATCCGGCTCCACATCCACTGCCAGCGGAAGACGTCGCCGTTGACGACGTTGAACGCTCCGTCGTGCGCCGCGTCGGTCTCGGTCGCCCACAGCAGGTGCGCGGCGAGCTGCCCCGCATCGGTCATGTCGGTCAGCCCGCTCCATTGCGCGGCCGATCCCGGGAAGACGAACGGCCGCCCGGCCTCGCGGCACAGCGTCGCGTAGACCGCCAGCGTGGTGCCCATGTTCATCGCGTTGCCGACCGCCTGGCCGATCACGGTGTGCGGGCGGTGGACGCTCCAGGTGAAGCCGTCGCGCGCGGCGGCGGCGAACACCTCGTCCTCCTGCGCGTAGTAGAAGTTCTCCACGTCGAGCCGGCCCTGTTCCTCGCGGAACGGCGTCTGCGGCAGCGTGCCCTTCCCATAGGCCTCGAACGGGCCGAGATAATGCTTCAGTCCGGTGACCAGCGCGACATGGCGCGGGCCGGTCGGCCTGGGCAGGCCGTCGAGCAGATTGCGGACCATCGCCGAATTGACCCGGATGTTCTCCGCCTCGCTGTCCTGCCGCAGCCAGGTGTTGATGAACACCGCGTCGGGGGCAAGTCCCTCGAGCGCGTGCGCCGTCGCCGCGGCGTCGAGCAGGTCAGCGGCGACCGGCACCACGCCCGCCTGCGCGGTCGGGCGACGTGCGAGGCCGTGGACGCTCCAACCCTTGTCGACCAGCAACGCCGCCGTCGCGCTGCCGACGATCCCGCTCGATCCTACCACCAATGCCGTTCCAGCCATGCCGTCTCCATTCCTCGTCGTTTCCGGGCGAGCGGCATCAACGACCAACATTCTCGATCGGCCCCAACGCAAACTCGCTCACCCTTTGTTGCGAGATTCATAACCCTTCCGACGGCGGAAAGGTGGAGGTCGAGATCACTCCGGAAGGCAGGGGGCGATCATTTGCAGGAGGTGATCCTCACCGGCTGCGCGGCGGCCGACGGTTGTTGCCCGGCACGAGGACACATCCGGCGCCGGCGGTGATCGTAGCTGCGGTGCATCCGACAGGCCGCCGAGAAAGCTTATACGTCTTGCCACTCCCAACCGCTTGCCTGAAATGGCGTTTGCAGGAGGAAGTGATGAACCGGCGAGATGTCTTCCGTGTAGGTCTTGGCACCGCCGTGACGTCGACGCTTCCAGGACTGGACGCGGCATCGGCTACCGGCGCTCAGGGGGGAGGGGAGGTCGGCTACCGCCGTGGCATCGAAGGCCAGCGCATGCCCGACATGGGCAACAGCTTCTTCCTCAACCCGATCATGGCAGGAGACCGGCCCGATCCAGCCGTTCTGAAGGACGGCCGGGACTATTACCTGACCTTCTCCAGCTTCCACTCCTATCCTGGGCTGATCATCTGGCACTCGCGGGACCTGGTGAATTGGCAGCCGCGCAAACCGGCGATCACGCGAAACATCGGCTCGGTCTGGGCGCCCAGCCTCGACAAGGTCGGCGATCGGTTTTTCCTCTACATACCGACCGTCGGGCCGAATGCGATCCACGTGATCTGGGCGAAGTCGATCGACGGCCCATGGAGCGATCCCGTCGACCTCGACCTTCCCGGCTATATCGATCCCTGTCACGTCGTCGGCGAGGATGGCACGCGCTGGCTGTTCCTCAACAAGGGCGATCGCATCAGGCTGGCCCCGGACGGGCTGTCGACCGTGGGCAAGCCTGAGCACGTGTACGACCCTTGGCGCTATCCGGACGATTGGACGATCGAGGGCTTCTCTCCCGAGGGTCCCAAAATCTATCGTCGAGGCGATTGGTATTATTATATCAGTGCCGTTGGCGGCACCGCGGGTCCACCTACCAGTCACATGGTGATCGTGGCGCGATCGCGGTCGATCGACGGACCTTGGGAGAATTGTCCACACAACCCGCTTGTCCGCACTCTCGATCATGCCGAGAAATGGTGGTCGCGGGGCCATGCCTCCTTCGTCGATGCGCCCGACGGCAAGACCTGGGCGATCTACCATGGGTTCGAGAACGGCTTCTGGACGCTGGGCAGGCAGACGTTGCTCGATCCGGTCGAATGGATGGCGGATGGCTGGCCGAGGATGACGGGAGGGGACCTGTCGAAGCCCATGCTGAAGCCGGCGGGTGGCGAAAGCGTACCGCACGGCCTCGCCTTGTCGGACGATTTCAGGACGCTGAAGCTCGGATCGAACTGGAACTTCTTCAAGCCGTCCCCCTCCGAACGCGACCGTGTCTCGGTTGCGGACGGCGCGCTGATACTCGAAGCCGCCGGCACGACACCCAGCGATTCCCGGCCGCTGCTGCTGATCCCAGGCGACCAGGCCTATGAATTCGAATGCGACGTCGAGATCACCAGCGGCGTCAATGCCGGGCTGGTGCTTTTCTACGACGAGAAGCTGTATTGCGGCCTGGCGTTCGACGAGCGGACGATGCTGGCGCCGCAATATGGCGAGATGCGGCCCCGACCGGAACCGTCACCGGGGCACCGTCTGCGCATCCGCGCGACCAACGACCGTCACATCGTCACCTACCACACCAGCACGGACGGCGGCCGCTCGTGGAAGCGGTTCGAGCGCAGCATGGAGGTGTCCGGCTATCACCACAATGTGCGCTGGGGATTCCTGAGCTTGAAGCCGGGCCTCTATGCCGCCGGCACCGGGCAGGCGCGGTTTCGGGATTTCCGGTACCGCATATTGTAGGTTGCGGCGCTCGCGTCGGGTCCCCGACGTGCCCGTCGACGGCATCGCCGCCGGACGCTTGCTCAGGAGACGCCAGACGACAACGCATCGATCAAACGGCAATCCGCGATCGTCGTCGCGTCGCAGCGTCCCCATCGCGCGATCTCCTCACGCAACCTGTGGAGGTCGGCGAGCTTGCGATCGATCTCGGCGATGTGGAGCACCGCCATTTCGTCGACCTCGGCGCACGAGCCGCGGGGATCGTCCGCCAGGCGCAGCAGGTCGCGGACCTGGTCAAGCGTGAAGCCGAGGTCGCGCGACCGCTTGACGAACGACAGCCGGTCGAGGTGCGACCGGTCGTAGAGCCGGTAGTTGCCGCTGTTGCGGCACGGCGCTTCGATCAGCCCCTCCGCCTCGTAGAAGCGGACGGTTTCGACCTTTAGTCCGGTCCGCTTCGCGATTTCGCCGATCTTCATGCCCGAGCCCTTGACCCTCTAGCGGGATGAGGGTGCATATGGTGTGTCCGACACGCGAATCGAGCAGGATGATGGCGGACGACTGCTGTTCCAGGAAGGGCGACACGATCGCCGAACTCGGCCGCAGAGCCGACCAGCGGCGCGTGCTGATCGCCGTCATGGCCATCAACTTCGCCATGTTCGTCGCCGAATTCGGCGGCGGCCTGTTCGCCCGGTCCTCCGCTTTGATGGCGGACTCGGTCGACATGCTCGGCGATGCGGTCGTCTACGCGCTGAGCCTCTACGCGCTCAGCCGCGGCCCGCGCTGGGAAGCGGGCGCGGCGCTTGCCAAGGGCGGTATCATCCTGGCCTTCGGCATCGCGGTGATGGTCGAGATCGCTGACAAGATCGTGAACGGGGTGCCGCCCTCGTCGACCCTGATGCTGGCCTTCGGCAGCGCCGCGCTGGTCGCGAACCTGGCTTGCCTGGCCATGCTGTGGCGGTTTCGGTCCGAGAATGTGAACATGTCGAGCACCTTTGAATGTTCGCGCAACGACGTGGCGTCCAATGTCGGGGTGCTGGTCGCGGCCGGGCTGGTAGCGACGACCGGCGCGGCCTGGCCCGACATCGCGGTTGGCGGCATCATCGCACTCGTCTTCCTGCGCTCGGCCTGGCGGGTACTGGCCGAAGCGCTGGCGGCATGGCGCGAGGCTCGGCCGGTGCCGCCAAAAGTTCTACGATGACAGTTGGCGGCGATGTGGCTAAGCGTCGCGCCATGCTGCGCAGGCTCTGGTCACTCTGGCTGGTCGTGATCGCGTCATCCCTGATGATGACGGCCACCGTCCATGCCCGCGAGACTCCGGGGCCCGTCACCATCGAATGCAGCGGTGCCGTGCATAGCGATGGCGACGCCGATCAATCGCAGGGCGATGCCGACAAGGCGATGCCGCATCATCATGGCACCTGCCACGGGCAGTCGCTGAACGTCCCCGCGACGGGACTGCTTTCGGCGGTGCCGCGCGCGGGTGACATGCAGTTGTTCCCCGCACCCGACGCCGCAACCGCTTCGCATCTGGTCGATCCTGCACTGAGGCCCCCGGCCGCCTGACGACGCTCGCTGGCTGGCATCCGCCGGCCCGACGTGTTCTGTCAGGATCGGTATTCCATGAAAACAATGCTCGCGGCCGTGCTGGCCGCGGTGTCCTGCGCCTCGGTCGCGCAGGCGCAGCAGGGGCAGGCGCCGCAGGCGACCACCCCGGCCGAAACGCCGACCGCGGCGCAGCCGCTGCCCGGCTTTTCGCTCGATCAGGCGGTGTCGGCCGCCGGGGGGGCCGCCCCCTCGGGCGCCGCTGCCACCGCGTCGGTCGAGGCCGCGCAGGCTGCGCGTGCGGTGGCTGGGCTGCGGCCCAACCCCGTCTTCCAGGGGCAGGTCGAGAACATCGTCGGCTCCGGCGCGCTCAGGGGCGTGCGCAGCGCGGAGACGACGGTCGGGGTCGCGATCCCGATCGAGTTGGGCGGCAAGCGCGGCGCACGCATCGGCGTCGCCGACGCGCAGATCACGCGCGCGCAGCTCCAGAGCGCGATCGTTGCGGCCGATATCCGCGTGCAGGTGACGCAGCTCTACGTCGACGCGATCGCGGCCGAACGCCGGCTGGTGACGGCGCGCGATCAGGCGCGGATCGCGGCAGAGGTGCTGCGCGGGGCCGCGGTGCGCGTCCAGGCGGGGCGCGCGTCGCCGCTCGAACAACAGCGCGCCGACGTCGCCCGCATCAACGCCGACGCCAATGTCGAGCGGCTGACGCGGCTCGCCGAGGCGGCACGGACCAACCTCGCCCGGCGGCTCGGCCGTCCGATCGATGGCACGCTCGACGCAGGCTTCCTCGACCGGCTGCCGGCAGCGACGTTCGGGTGGGCCCCGCCGCCGCAGACCGCCGGCACGCTGGCACTGGCGGCAGCAGACGCCGACCTCGCCATTGCGGATGCCGGCATCCGACTCGCGCGCGCCAATCGCGTGCCCGACATCAACGTGGGGCCGGCGCTCCGGCGGCTGGAGGCGACCAACGACACCGCCGCGGTCTTCGCGATCTCGATCCCCATCCCGGTCTTCAACGACGGCCGCGCCGCCGTCGCGCAGGCGACCGCCGAGCGGACGCGGGCGGAGGCGGTGCGGCGCGTGACCGCGCTCGACGTCGAGCAGGCGGTCACCGACGCGCAAGCCGAAGCCGCCAATGCGGCGACGACGGCGCGCGCGGCGGTCGGGCCGGCGCTGGCGGCGGCGCGGGAAGCGGCCCGGATCGCGCGGATCGGCTATCGCGAGGGCAAGTTCGGCCAGCTCGACCTGCTCGATGCCGAACGCACGCTCGCCGAGACGCGCGTCGCCGCGATCGACGCGCTCGCCAACTACCAGAATGCCCGTGCGCGGCTGGAGCGGCTGACCGCGCCCGCGCCGACCACCGGGGGAACCGACCGATGAAGACCATCCTGACGGGCGGCGTCCTGCCGTTCGGCCTCGCCCTGTTGCTCGCCGCCTGCGGCGGCAGTCCCGACGGTGGCAACGAGACCGCCGGCAACGAAGCCACAGCCGGTGCGGAAACCGGCGGTAACGAAGCGGCCCATGCCGACGAGGGCGTCGTGACCCTCTCGGCGGACCAGATCGCTGCGGCGGGCGTCCAGCTCGGCCGTCCGCTGACCGGCGGGGCGGGGACGATCGACCTGCCGGCGACGATCGAGGGCGATCCGCAAGGGACGCAGGTGGTCTCGGCCGCGATCGGCGGACGCGTCGTCGCGCTGACGCGCAATCTCGGCCAGTCGGTCGGACGCGGGCAGACGATCGCAGTGATCGAGAGCCGCGAGGCGGCGCAGCTCAAGGGCGAGGTCGAGGCATCGCGCGCCCGGCTCACGCTCGCCACCTCCAATCTCGCGCGCGAGCAGCGGTTGTTCGCGCAGCGCGTCTCGCCCGAGCAGGATCTGATCGCCGCGCGCACCGCGGCGATCGAGGCGCGCATCGCCTATCGTCAGGCACGGGGCCAGGTGTCGGCCGCGGGCGGCGGAGGCGGCGGGCTCAACCGGCTCGGCATCGTCGCGCCGATCGCGGGCCAGATCATCGCGCGCCCGGTGGTGCTGGGACAGACGGTGGCGGCGGACAGCGAGCTCTATCGCATCGCCGATCTCGGGCGGGTGTCGCTGGCGCTCAACCTCAAGCCGGAAGACGCCGGCCGGGTGAAGCCGGGCAACATCGTGACCGTAACGGCGCCGGGGCGCCAGGCGAGCGCGCGGATCAGCTTCGTGTCGCCCGCGCTCGATCCGCAGACCCGGCAGGTGCCGGTGATCGCGACGCTCGACAATCGCGGCGGTCAATGGCGCGTCGGCGAGCCCGTCACCGCCTCGGTCCAGCTCAGCGGCAGCGGCGGCGGCAGCGCGGTCCGCGTGCCGAAGACCGCCGTCCAGACGGTCGAGGGCAAGTCGGTCGTCTTCGTCCGCACGGCCAAGGGGTTCCAGGCGACCCCGGTCACGCTCGGCGACGCGGCGGGCGACACCGTCATCGTCCGCGCCGGCCTGACCGGCCAGGAGCAGATCGCCACCACCGGCAGCTTCACCCTCAAGGCCGAACTCGGCAAGGGCGAAGCGGCGCACGAGGATTGATGCCATGATCGCCCGCATCGTCACCTGGGCGGTGAGCAAGCGTTGGCTCGTCCTGCTCCTCACCGCCATCGTCGCCGTCATCGGCGCCTATTCGCTTGCCCGGCTGCCGATCGACGCGGTGCCGGACATCACCAACAACCAGGTGCAGATCAACGTCCGCGCGCCCGCGCTCTCGCCCGAGCTGGTCGAGAAGCAGGTGTCGTTCCCGATCGAGACCGCGCTCGCCGGCATCCCCGGCCTCGACAACACCCGCTCGCTCAGCCGCAACGGCTTCGCGCAGATTACCGCGGTCTTCGACGATGCCACCGACATCTATTTCGCCCGTCAACAGGTCGGCGAGCGGCTGCAGGGTGTAGCGGAAAGCCTGCCCGCGGGCGTGAACCCGGAGATGGGCCCGATCGCGACCGGCCTCGGCGAGGTCTATATGTGGACCGTCCGCCTCGAACATCGCAAGGACGACGCGCACCGCCCCGGCGAGCCGGGGCAGCAATCCGACGGCAGCTACATCACGCCGGAAGGCGAGCGGCTGACCAGCGAGGAGGACAAGGCGACCTACCTGCGCACCGCGCAGGACTGGATCGTCACCCCGCTGCTCAAGAACGTCCCCGGCGTCGCCGGCATCGATTCGATCGGCGGCTACGCCAAACAATATCTGGTCGTCCCCGACACGCAGAAGCTGGCCTCGCTCGGGATCACGCTAAGCGATCTCGGCACCGCGCTGGAGAAGAACAACACCAGCGTCGGCGGCGGCTTCGTCAATCGCAACGGCGAGGGCCTGGCGGTCCGCTCCGACGCCTTGGTGCGCAACGCCGCCCAGCTCGCGCGCACCGTCGTCGCAACCCGTGAGGGCACGCCGATCACACTCGATCAGGTCGCGACCGTCCGCACGGGACAGGCGATCCGGATGGGCTCGGCATCGGAGAACGGCACCGAGGTGGTCGTCGGCACCGCGATCATGCGGATCGGCGAGAACAGCCGCAACGTAGCGACCGCGGTGTCCGACCGGCTGAAGGCGATCAACGCTTCGCTGCCGCCCGACGTGGTGGTGCAGCCTGTCCTCGATCGCACCGCGCTGGTGAACTCCACCATCAAGACGGTCGCGAAGAACCTGGGCGAGGGCGCGCTGCTCGTCATCGTCGTGCTGTTCCTGCTGCTCGGCAACTTCCGCGCGGCGCTGATCGCAGCGGCGGTCATCCCGGTCACGATGATGCTGACCGGGTTCGGGATGCTGCGGCTCGGCGTGTCGGCGAACCTGATGAGCTTGGGCGCGCTCGACTTCGGGCTGATCGTCGACGGCGCGGTCATCATCGTCGAGAACGCGCTGCGGCGCCTCGCCGAGAAGCAGCATCACGAAGGCCGGCTGCTGAGCATTCAGGAACGGCTGGACACCGTCGCCACCGCGGCGCGCGAGATGATCCGTCCGTCCGTGTACGGGCAGGCGATCATCATCCTCGTCTATGTGCCCTTGCTCACGCTGACCGGGGTCGAGGGCAAGACGTTCGTGCCGATGGCGCTGACCGTCATCATCGCGCTGCTCTTCGCGTTCGTCCTGTCGCTGACGTTCGTGCCCGCGGCGATCGCCATCTGGCTGTCGCGGAAGGTGAACGAGGACGACGGGCGGATCATCTCATGGCTGAAACAGCGCTACGAGCCGGGCCTGGACAAGGCAGTGAGGCGGCCGTCGATCACCATCGGCGCCGGCGTCGCCAGCCTCGTGCTGGCGGCGCTCGCCTTCGCGACACTGGGGCAGGTGTTCCTCCCCCAGCTCGACGAGGGCGACCTGCTCATCCAGTCGCTGCGCATCCCGGCGACGTCGGTGCAGCAGAGCCAGGCGATGCAGGTGCCGATCGAGCGCATGGTCTCGAAGCAACCCGAGGTGCGGTTCGTCTTCTCCAAGACGGGCACCGCCGAGCTGGCGTCGGACCCGATGCCGCCCAACGCGACCGACATGTTCGTCATCCTGAAGCCGCATGACGAATGGCCCGATCCCAAGCTGGAAAAGGCCGCGCTGGTCGAGCGGCTGGAGACGAAGCTCGGGCAGTTCCCGGGGAACGCCTACGAGATCACGCAGCCGATCCAGATGCGCTTCAACGAGCTGATCGCCGGCGTGCGCGGCGACATCGCGGTAAAGGTGTTCGGCGATGACTTCGCGAGCATGAACCGCACCGCCGAACAGATCGCCGGCGTCCTGCGCCGGACGCAGGGCGCGGCGGACGTGAAGGTCGAGCAGACCACGGGGCTGCCGATGCTCGACATCCGGGTGAACCGCGATGCGATGGCGCGGGTCGGCGTCACCGCGCAGGAC
>Ga0325401_1000486_pt1 | contig 28690 bp, 8 predicted proteins | sample PopdelMetagenome_FD_205666 | JGI IMG/M metagenome (GOLD analysis project Ga0325401, IMG submission 205666) | Populus deltoides microbial communities from Bellville, Georgia, United States - Xylem-PdKOR-R2 | ecosystem: Host-associated > Plants > Phyllosphere > Stem > Wood/Secondary xylem | place...
CTTTTTAAACCTCTTAGCCCTAAGTCTTGTCACCAGACCAACTAGAACATCTAACGTGTTTCTTGGTATTGCTTGGATCACATCAATATCAAATGAACTTTTTTCTGTCCTATACAAACTGCACTAGTAAGAAGGGATGTAATCGCATAGATAAACAAAGTAGGGAAAAAAATAGGTTTAATCATTTTTTTATTTGTTTTGCCATAAAATTTTGGTTTGTTTAGCATTTAAGTTATGGAACTACTATTAGTAGTTTACTAGATAGATGGCTTGTGCTACGCTACAAATCAGTTTAGATTATTTCTAATGTAAAAACAAGAGGTTCAAACGACGTTAATGTTTTTAAAGAAGTAAGAAAAATATGAGACCTATTGACTTGATTGAGTTCAATAAGCTCGGTTAATTTAATAATATTATTAAAAAACAACAATGACAATAAATAAAATGAACATAAAATTAGCAACAATTAACTATAAAAATGAGTTGTCAATATCATACTTGGGAGGAGGAGAAAGAAAACATCCATTGGAGACTCACTGTTTTCCCCATGGACACCACCCTACCACCAGGAAAAGCTTAGCGAGACGGTTCTAACACCATTGTGAAAAGTTGTACGACGACACAAAAAAAGGTCATATGCGTTGTCAAAGCAACGACTCGGAAAACAAACCAAATAAAATATCATGAAGTGAGCATCTCATGTTTATATTTAATCAGTTAAATTAATTTAATTAAAAAAATCTTATTTTCAAAAAGATAAATTTAACAATTAAAAGACTAGAGATAACCCAAATCATTTTTAAAATTAGTGAAAGATCCTATAAAAAGCAAATAAAAAAAAAATAACGGAATCTAATATTCAATTAAATAAATGTTGAATGATGAAACTGAAAAAATATAATAGTTTAAGGAAAGGGAAAAAACCAAGTAAACCTGGAAAAATCTCTTAAACCTGAGTTAATCTCCTAAATTCGTTACTCATGAAATCCTAAACTTAATTGGGCTCGATGAAGAAGATAAATCTCTAACCAATTTAATATTAAAAAATAAAATAAGAGAAAAAATATCAATTTAAAAAATCTTTCAAAGTAAATAAATTATTAATCAAAAGAATAATGATAAAATTTGAAAAGAAAACATCAAGGATAAAATTATATATATGAAAATTAATTTAAAAACTATCTCAAATAATTAAAAATAATAATAATAAAAGAATGAATAAAAGAAGAAAAATACGAATTTGTTGATCTATGAGTGACTAAAGTGGTCACCTTGAGATGAATCAAATTCATTCCTTTTGTCTTGGTCCCCTGTACTGGTCGGCTTGTGGTCGCCTACCTTTTTCTTCTCATCCTGACTTGACTCGGCCTCAATCTTTTATGAAAAAAGATTCCTGAAAAGTCATTTAGGCTAAGAGCCATAGCAGACGTGAGCCATAGCAGACCTGAGCATGAAAGGGGGAGCATTTTGTAAATAAAAGAAAGAGACCACTATTTCGCATATTTGTTGGACCGCTAAAGCGAACACAATGGTCTCTAACTAGGACCAAGAACAATTTGAATCTTGACATGTTAGGCGTTTGGTAACCTTAGGCATCTTACCAAGGAGTTGGTGGTCTCATCATGAATCTAATCTTGACATGTTGGTGGTTGATGATAGATTAGATTGAAGTTTTTGAAGGGAAAAACCAGGGTTTAAAATTAATTTGGGGTTTAGGGATTGTTTTCTTAGAGAGGAGAGAAGAAATAAATTACATTTTGATTGATTGATTGAGTGTTTTTTTTAATAGGAAATCATAGTTGTTTATGTTATGTTATATATAGCGTAAATTTATCTTTTCATCTAAATTTAAAAATTAAGTTGACTTAAGATGTAAAATATAAATTTAAAAGTATGGAGATAAAGTGTAAAAATGAGTAAGCTATAAAATACTCAATGTAATTTTTTTATTATATTTTTTATTTATTCAAATACCAAATTATCGACCCTCGATCAACTTGATCACAACTAAAAACTTTAGTGAAAATACAAAAAAGCTCCTGGATGTTAGTTAAAAGGATAATTTAATAATTTTATTGTGTTTTTAAAAAGTGAATATGAAAAGGCTATTAAATATTAGTTAAATAATTTTTGTTTTTAAAAATCATTTAGTCATTTTATTATTCTTTAAAAATATTAAAAGAGTTAATTATCCTTAATTAATATGATAATGACTAATTAACCATATATATATATATATATATATATATATATATATATATTGAACCACCCTTATCCCTATCCCTAGACAGTCAAATAATTTTGTTTGTGAATGATAAATGGATTATTATAATATATAGTGCACTTAGTCTAGGGCTAAAGCGAAACCATGATATGTATTAATTAATTTTTAATTTTTAATTTTTAATTTAATTCCTGGAATCCTGAAAGGGTACTAACTACCTAAATCACCTTACAAAATCATTGGAAACCAAAGACAGGTAATTCAAAATTTAAAAAGAATTTTTTTTTTATTAAACACAATTAAAACTCTTATCCTATCCTTTTCTGTAACCCATCAGAGACTTTGACATCCTATTCTCTCCTCGCATTATACACATCTATCTCTCTCACTGTGGGCGGCAATATGCTGCCCCTTGCATTTTAGCTTGGTTTCAACGCCTCCAATATTGACAGCCTTACGTCCGAACGTCTCTTGCTTATCACATCCACACCAACAAGCAAAGCATTGGTTATGGCTCCACCTCCAAAATCTGACCCTTTCCTCGCCGACTCTCAACGTGAAGTTGATGCCGGTGCGGTCTTCGTCCTCGAATCCAAAGGTAAAGAAAAGTAAAATACATGCAAAAACACTTGGCACGACGTTTTTTTAGTTATTTGAAAACTGAGCCTGATCGATCCTACAACTTCTATGATTTTTCTTTGCAGGGGAGTGGTGGCATGCCGGGTTTCATTTGACGACGGCAATAGTGGGGCCTACAATACTGACGTTACCTTATGCGTTTAGAGGGCTAGGATGGGGTTTAGGGTTCTTCTGCTTAACAGTGATGGGAATGGTGACCTTCTACGCTTATTATCTCATGTCTAAGGTGCTAGACTACTGTGAAAGGGGTGGTCGTCGCCATATCAGATTCCGGGAATTAGCAGCCGACGTTTTAGGTAACTATAAACCGACTTTTTTGTTCTTGTTTTTTTTTTTTTTACATGTTTTCCGTGGAATTAATTGAGTTTTCGGTTATTGAAAGTTCTATCATTTCTAACCAAGCAGGTGCTAAACTATAGTATCGACTTTTTCTTTTTTTAGCCGAGGTTTCTTCCAGCCTAGCTCCTTGATCATTCGAATCCCTTTTACATTAAATTTTTCCAGAGCCGACAACATGTAGCCTTCTTGATCTGTGGAATCTAATAATTAGAGCATGTTGCTTTCCGCGTTTTTAGACGGCAATCAAGCCGCTGCTGCGTTCTTTTTAATAAATCAGTGCATGAGATTACGGTGTTAGTTATCTTTTAAATTGTTTTTTTTAATATATTAAAATAATATATATTTTTAAATTTGTTTTGATATCAATACATCAAAATTATTTAAATTCATAAAAAATAATTTAAAACAAACAAAATTAAGATTTCAAAAATTTTAGATTGACTTTTGTTAAGGTTAATTAATTTACAAAAGATATAAATTATAAAACATGATTAAACAACTGCTATTCAGAAATAGCAGTCATGTATAGAACCAATATTCAGAAATACAGTTGTGTTTAAACTTTGTTATTTTTATTTTTACCAAACTGTGTTAGTTTTTTTTTTATAAATAATGTCATTGAAATAAACCACAACGTATTTGTCCATGAATGATCTCAATACCTAATGCATGAACTTTATAAAATTGATGAGAGCATTGGATAGACCAAATGACATAACTATCCATATGGATAACCCATATTGTGTTTTAAAGGATGTCTTCCATTAATTGATTCTAATATGATAGTAGCCACTTGAGATCAATCTTAAAAAACACCCTTGAACTTGCCAACTAATCTGACATGGTATCAAGCTATGGTATTAGGTACATATATTTTATTATGATCTGGTTATTGGCTTGACTATCCATACATATACGTCATGATCCATTGTTTTTAAAGACTAAAAGAGCTGGAATTACATATAGGCTTATACTTTCCTAAATACACCTCTTCTCTAGCAACTCCACCACCTATCTTTGTAACTCTTTGGCTTTCTTAAAGCTAAGTATGTAAATTAGACTGTTTGGTAGACTAGAACATGGCATAAGATCAATATGGTGTTGTATCTCTCTCTCTCTCTCTCTTTCACTCATGAAAGCTTATGAGAGGTAATCCTAATGTAACTTTTATGACATCAAATCTGCAAATTCTGCCAACACACCCTGTACTTTTTTAGGATTGTCATTAGCATCTTTCTCTCCCTCAAGTGCGCTACTTCTAGGTATAAAGGCATATACTACTCTTTCAACTCTTATTTCCTCCATAAACTATGATAAAAACAACAAATTCTTTATATTTTTAGTTTTTGTCTCCACCTTCTCCCTTATAGGTGCCAAAATTATATGTTTCCCTTTAATGCTAAGGGTATACATGCATTTTATATCCTCATACACCACGTTTTTATCAAACTACCATGACCTTTCTTAATAAAATGTAGCATACATCCATCAACACCACATCACTTTAAGCACTATCAAAATACTTTTGTACTATAAAAAAGAAAACAAGACAGTGTTTATCAACAATTATCACAATATTTTAATTTAATCATGTTAGTTTATGGTGCTTAGGATGACTTTCAATTGCTGGCTGCAGTTTCTTCATTACCTTCGTGGACACCACATTCTCGCAGCTGCCACTATATATTATAAGATTATAGACTTTGTTCTTAATGATACACGTAGAATGAAAAATAGTAGTGCGTTACCAATCCTCTTTTGAAACCCCTTGGAGTTACAAATGTAAATTTTATTATCTAAAAAATAAGTCTTGTAATATGTGCCTCCTTAGAGGTTCACAAGACCTTTAAATAGGCCAAAAAACACTACCTCTACTAAAAAAAAAAAATTCCAAAAGTATAAAGGAAATAAACACAAAATCTGAATTAAAAAGACAAATCCAAAACAAACCTAGGAAAAATAACAAATTTGGTCCAAACAATAACTTTTGGGATTAATTTCAAGAGATTTAATGGTATGATGAACAATAAAGTGATTCTTAATGGGAAACTGACCGTAGAATCACCTGAAAGACTTTAAGCCCGATCCAACGATTAAATCTTATTTTATAGTTTTTTTAAACCACTATATTAGTTTGGCACGACTAAACCTCATCTTGATCTCAAACCTATCCTAATATTCCATAAAAATACATGTAGGCTATCTATATAGTTTGTTTGTGGCATATTCCTATTTAGTTCTGGCAAATCCTCGTCCAAATATCTAGAACTTTTAGTTTCAGCAAGGTCGTCTGCATCACCATTACTATGAATTAAATATTTTATTTTCTATAGTTTTCAAGGAAATGATGAGCCAAGGGTGTAGCTGTTTTAACCTAGCCAACACGTTTCTGGAATCCTCTAATATTGGCGGAGGTGATGGGGTTGGAGATGCTGAAGAAGAAGAACAGGCATAAAAGAATAACAACCCTTATTGTTGTTCAATAAAATAAATTAAAAGAAACAATTGAAAATTAATTATATCTTTCATTCTCGATTGATAACATAATGGACCTATAAAATCAAACATTTACAGAGATCTCATCTCCATTTTCTTTCTTCACAAGGCTTTCAACACTATATATGCAAATCCTCAATTAGGTCAGTTAGTTTCCATACTTTTTGTCTCAACTAAAAATCAAGATCTACAAGAAAACAACATAAAACTCTGAACACATGACATTTATATTTAAAAGAAGATTATAACATAAATATAAGGTCAAACTATCATATTCCAACAAGGGTTTCAAACACTAGTTCAATAAAGATTCTAAATTGAAAAACTGCTTGAGCAGTATATATAAAGAAAGGAGGCCTCGTAATTAGAAAGTTCTTTTTCTTAATACTAGCCCTAAACCAGTCATTCAATAACATACGTAGATTTTGAAAATAATTTCCTTGCTGCCTTGCTCTCCTTTTCTTCCAAGTTCTTCTACCGATTATTGAAAACATATTAAACACTCAAGTATTTTATCGGTACCTCTCATGCTCTTGTTCATTGATATACAACACACCCACTTAAAAATCTGAATACATGACACATATTTTTATTGGGAGGTTATAGGATAAAGATAAGTTTAAACTATATATTATATGAACAAGGGTTCTAAATACTAGTTCAATGAGGATTTTAAACCGCAAATCCTAGAATTTGTGATCAAGTAATCCTTCTCGTATCTCAACATTGTAAACCTCTAGAGATGCAAAATTTATTAGATTAATATTTCAGAAATAAAATAAGATTTTAGAATTTTATGTATTTTAACTCTATTTCCGCTCATTCTCCTTCTTTTTGTGTTTGCTGCTACCCTTGTTGCTTCCTCCTGCAATAAAGCTGTGAAATGGAATGACTGAGGAATCTAGACGATGCTCTAGGAACTAAGATGCCTAAATAAGTGGAAGCAATATCTAGCATGATTAAAATCATTGGAGGTATCCTGAAAAAAAAAACAAAAAAAAAGACCCAATGGAGGATAATGAAACATCCACTTCTTTGCCAATATGCTATCTGTTTTCTCTCTCTTTCATTTTTTCCGGCCATGGGTACTAGCTGATCTTTTTGGTCAGAATATCCATAAGCAATGTGTCAAGCCAAACTCCAGTTTTTCAGAGGGCTTGTCATCGATCATGTCCATACGACACTCACGCTGAGCTAGAATTTTTCTCATTGGTAATTTATTTAGTTTTACTTTATGTCAAAACATGGAATGAATTAAGTGATGATTATTATTCTTTTGAAATTACTCGAAGACATATATATAGGAGAGCAGTCCTCTGTTTCTTTACAGCGCTTGATACTGGAGAACTATTAATGAATGGAATGCTAAATTTACCCAAATATTGTTCTCATAATCACTTAAAGAAATTTTAACCATTGGATTTATGGAATCCATCCTCAATGCATAAGACTTTTTGGAAAGTGATTTCAGAACAAGATTAATTAGCAATACTCTTTCCATTGAAGCTCAGCATAGAAGGCTAAATAGAGATTTAAGACTTCATGACAGAACATGTTGTATATCAAATTTAGATTGTGCAACTGTTAGAAAATGACGGGGGGAAAAAACTCTCTTTGGTGCTCTTTTTGCTTACATGTCTAAGCTAGCTGCTTCCCTTTGATGTCAGTATTTCAAGTAGGGAAAACGAGCATATTGTAACTCTTGTGATTTTATTTCTTTTGATGAATGTAACTCTTTGTCAATCATTTGAAGCTTAAAGCTTAACCTAAGAACTAATAAAACAGAAGTTTGAAGTTTTGCCTTCTATGTTCTTACAGGGTCCGGATGGATGTTTTATTTTGTCATAGTCATTCAAACAGCCATCAATACGGGAGTTGGTATAGGAGCAATATTGCTTGCAGGGGAATGCCTTCAGGTTTTGTTCAATCTCTTAATGCTTCTATAATGCAGAAACTGATAGAAAATGCTCCCTTCCAATATAGTCTTGGTATTTTGCTTGTTAAATTTGACTAAACCCTATCTTTTTCTTGCAATAGAGACAGGCTTTACCTTTTCTGCAAGCCAATTTATGCTTCTCTTTTCTAGCGGGGGACTTGTGGGCCAGTGCATTCATATTTGTGGGCCAGTAGTGGTTTTTGTTCGAATCTGATTACTTTCATTTCACACGATGACAATAGGAAAAAGTATGAATTTGAAAGCATCAGTGTCTGCCAAATTCAGTTTCATGATATTTTTGACACTAGATCAGTCTATATTTATCACAGAATTAACATTCGGAGACATTTGGAAATGTTTTGATCACCCAGCAAAAACAAAAAAAAGGTCATTGACACTTCCATCAAGTGATTCCGTGTTGTGTTCTGAGCAAAATCCAAATATTACTGCTTATTCAGGGAAATACCACTTGAAGGAACCTTCATTAATAATGTGTTTATTTGGGGCAAACTGTGAATATAGAGAATCATTAGTTTCTTGCAGATCTAAATGACAGGGTTTTGGCCGACTTTTGACGTAATACCATCTTGCACCTGTTTGTAGTTCTTACAGCTAAATGTAAACCTGGATTTTTAATGGTAATTTAACTTGATGGTTCCTTTTCCGATTTCCAATTGGAGTTGTGAAGATCATGTACTCCAGTCTTTCTCCTGATGGACCCCTGAAGCTGTACGAGTTCATAGCAATGGTGACAGTGGTGATGATAGTTCTCTCTCAGTTTCCAACGTTCCACTCCCTCAGACATATCAATCTGGCTTCACTATTTCTCAGCTTGGGCTACAGTTTCATTGTTGTCGGTGCCTGTATTCATGCAGGTATATTGACCTTTCTTTCAATCTTCATTTATGTCATTTGCCTGATCAAAAGCATTTAGATGGTATGAAAACAAATAAAACTATGTGTGAAATGCCATTCAACGCTGTATTTTAAAAACTAAATCAGTTGTAGTGAAAGTAGAGGAAGGCTTCTCTCATTCCCTGAATCACAGGATGTACTTTTAAGCAAAGCAGAATTCCTGATTGCATTCTTTCAGCTCAAATCCCATAATGAAATAGATATTTAATGTTCATTCTAGCTGTGATTTATGACTTGTTTTCGTCTCGTGGAGTAGCTGCAACCAACGTATCCTGTTTTTAGAACTAACCAGAACCCCTGAAATGAAAGATGAATAAGATTACACGTTGGGAATAGGATAGGAATTAAATCCTAGGCCATCCCTCCTTTACTAATGTGTAGTGAATAGGTTATGTGCATCTTGGAAAGTGCAACCTATGATTGAAATGGTGCCAGGCCAGACATGGGCCAATTTTGATGTGGAACCTGACTAGTAGATTGGTTTGTGATCCTTAACTATTGGTCCTAATAATTTCCAGGTGGCTACTATCCAGAGGAAGTAGTTGAACTTGTCAACATGTGTTCGTTCAGTTTATTAAATTGTGTTTGTTATCTTGGGGACAAACTAAAATGACCCTGCAAGAGTTAAATCTTATTTGAAATAAGAAAATGTTTTTCACACCTTGCATTTGCTTTGTAGGTCTGTCAAAAAATGCCCCTCCGAGGGACTATTCCTTAGAATCTTCAGAGTCAGCAAGGGTCTTCAGTGCATTCACTTCCATCTCCATAATAGCTGCAATCTTTGGGAATGGAATACTGCCTGAAATACAAGTAAATTTCAGCTCATACTTCATAAATCCTATGTTGAACACTTTCGAACCAACTAGACTATAAGATTTGATTGATTCAACTAAATTGCACGATCATTCTCGCTGAAAGAGGTGTGACCTATCCGTTGGTGTTAATTCTGTGTGAATAATAATTTGGCTGAGGGATCATTCTATAAGAAAAATGAATAATACTTGATGGTCTTGATACATGCTTTTATTGATACAATTCTGCTACGCCATGAATACAGGCTACTTTGGCTCCACCTGCTACTGGGAAGATGGTAAAAGGCCTTTTGATGTGTTATACTGTAATACTTGTTACTTTCTACTCAACTGCAATGTCTGGATACTGGGTGTTTGGTAACAAATCTAACTCAAACATTCTCAAAAGCCTAATGCCTGATGAGGAGCCTTCCTTGGCCCCAACATGGGTTCTTGGCATGGGTGTTGTCTTTGTTCTGCTTCAGCTCTTTGCTATTGGCCTCGTAAGTTCACAGATTCACTCTTCAAATAATCTATAGAAAATTTGAATAGCCATTTCCCATTTCTTTTTAGGTTTCAGACTTTCATTTCTATTGAGGTAACATTTCCCCAACATAATGCAGGTTTATTCTCAAGTAGCTTATGAGATCATGGAAAAGAAATCTGCTGATGTCCAGCAAGGAATGTTCTCCAAAAGGAATCTAATTCCGAGGATAGTTCTTCGGACTCTTTATATGATATTCTGTGGATTTATGGCGGCTATGCTTCCTTTCTTTGGAGACATCAATGGTGTCGTAGGAGCTATTGGTTTCATCCCTCTAGATTTTGTACTTCCAATGCTCCTCTACAACATGACCTTCAAACCTCCGAAATCATCCCTCACCTACTGGCTCAATCTCTCCATAATGGTTGTCTTTACAGGTGCAGGACTCACGGGTGCATTCTCCTCAACAAGGAAATTGGTCCTTGATGCCAAAAAGTTCAAGCTATTTAGCAGCAATGTGGTAGATTAACTTGAAAGTAAATGAAATCGGTGTTCATGCTCTCCAATGCAACAGGTATTAGCTGCTTCAAGATCCAGAAAGTGCACAGCTACATGCCAATATGAAGTGAAATATCATTTACACGGTGATGAAAGAGAGTTGAGGTGAAGGCATTCCGCTTATAGCACCAAACATACTAATCAGTAGCTGGATAACTTGATAAATTGTATACTGTCACTGCATAAAAGGCATAGTATTTTAGCCAAAAAGGATGAGATAAGTAAGATATGCGACAGCAAATTAGCATATATAAGAGAGCCGTAGAGCATGGTCTAATTGAAATCGTTTCCTGTGAGGATCTCAGGCCATTATTTTTCACATAGAACGACATTAGCTTATGTAAGCACGTACTTTGTTTCTTCAGAAATTGGAGAAAAACAAATCCTTACCGCATGATTGTTTTGGAAAATCAGGCAGCAATACCTTTGTTTCTATAAAATAAATAAAATTTATTCCATGAGCAGGGAACGGTCACATCATATAGGGTTCGTGTCCAAACAGATGATTGTTTCAGCCTCTTAAGGGTTCGCAAAGCATGTATTTGATTCTTGGATTTCATGAAGTTCGTAGTGGGTTCGGTAATAAAAGACGACTTTTTGGGTGGTGGCGTCACGGCCAGCCTCGGTGATGTGAGATAAAAGCTTTTGAAAAAGAGAGTTTTCTCTCTGGGGGTGAATTAAACTAATCTTATCTAGCACCAGCCAACAAAATTACCATTATACTAAAAGTCCTGTTCCTCGTTTAATTAAATCATTATTATGAAGCCCATTCGTTTCCCATTTTTAGTAGAGAATTATTATATTTTTAGCATGCAGATTTTATGATATTTTCTATTTGAGTTTCTTTATTGTTTTTGTTAATTGAATGTGTAAACCTTCAATACTTTTTAATAGTTACTATTAATTTATTTACACTCCTGTGTTGTTTAATTTTTTTTAATTAATATTAATATTCAGATTAGTTTTTATATACCTTAATTAATCTTATAAATTTTAAAATTAATAATAATATAAACTATTATATTAGCAACTCTATAACTCCAATCTAAGTAAATCTCTTGGTGTAAATCGCTTCCCATTTATCATCTAACTTTTGTTAATATACACTGTGCGCCGTGTGAACTCAAAATAACTTGTTACAAAAAGAAAAGGAAAAAAGAAGTCAGACTAACCGCCAAAGAAGGCATTAAAAGGGCGGGAAGTACAAGGTGAGAAAACGTTGCAAAAGGTCAACCCTTCGCATTTTTTCATCTTAAAGCTTAAGTTTATACGATTATAGAATATTTGTTACAGATCCTTCGAAATATGTCACGTGCTAGGAGACTGGATACCTAAATTATTGGAAAACCACAATCTTGACATTTCAATTTATTATTTTGCGTGTTTAAATGATGTGAGGGATATATTTTTAAAATTGCTTATATTATAGATTTAATTTTGAGTTACTCAATTAAAAGCATTAATTTTTCTGCATATATTCAATTTCACCAACAAAAATCCTCATTAAAATCGATGTATATAATTTCATGAAAAATCCCTACAACGATATCTTCATGTTTTCATTGACTCTCTTTATGTGTCTATAATATTTTTTAAAAGGAATAAGATATTCTTCTCCAGATTTCTATAATTATTTATCTTCAAAAAGATTAGATATCCTTATCTAGATCTCTGTGACCACATATCTCCAAAAGAAATAAGGATCCTTTTTTAGTATATGTGACTACTCATGGGACACTTTCCTTTTAAATTCATTCACAAATCTTATCACTTATTGGTATGCTAATTTTTTTATTATTAGACTATTTCTCTTAACAAACAAGACAATTAAACTCTCATCTCTTTTCCAGAAACATTAACAAAATTATAAGAATAACCTTCGTGTAGACACATTCACGATACAAAATAAGTTTTCTTCCCCTGTAATAGATAAGTCCTTCAAATATGTTGTTTATAAAACTTGGGGGCAAATGATGGTGCATGGTTTTTTAAATAAATTGAGTTGTTTGGGTCTAAGCCCAAATGGCTAGACTCGACCGCCCAAATTTTCTTTCCTCCTCCCACTTTTATTCATCTCCTTCTTACCCCGCATGTTGTACAAATCATACATAGGCACAATTTAATGCTTTATTGACATATACTTTGCAAGTACATATTTTTATGTGAGGTTAGCATCACATTTCTTGTTAATGATCGCAATGCGAACATGCACCATATTATACGCGGAGCAAGTGCCTCCTTTCTCACCTATGATTATTTCTTGCTAACATAATACCGACAATCATCAACTCTCCACCAATAACAAAGCTTGAACTATAATCAATGATCGACACTAACCTTTACACCAATCATATAACTCTTTACGTTTTGATGTAAGCTAACATGAACAAAATCTATAAATGATTTAAGTCATTAGGTAAACAAAACAGGTTCTCAAATATAACAATTAAATGCAATATATTTTTTTAGATCTTCGTATTTTCTTTTATATATTATTTTCATTTTTCTTCCACACCTACTGACTTAAGTATTGAAAAGTGATTTTTTGTTCCATGAAAAACTTGTTTTTTAAGATATAACCAATCCCACATATAAAGTCCATATACCTTGGTTCAGGATCATAGCCCATGAAAAATTTAATTTTTGTGTGAAGTTTTTTCGCAAATGCTTAAATATTCGAAGGTGTTATAAGGAGTAACGTTATTTTGCTATTCTATGATGATCCTTGCTTTTATCCTTTTCACTAGATCTGGCAAATTAAGGTTGCATATACTTGTGCTTGTGCTGAAATAAGACCTAGCATTTCTTGTTTCCTACCTAACCTCCATTTTGAGAGGAAGATTAAACCATGCACGTATGAGCCGTGTTCACTGTCACACGGTGCCAGCTAGGTTTCAATCTTTATTTTTATTTTTATTTTCCTCAAGTGACTTCGGACACAATTTGCTTAATTTAAGGCTTAGTGTCAGGGAGGACCACTATATGGAACGCAAATAAAATAAACAAAAAAAAAGAGAGTAATAATAGACCAGAGAATAGCAAAAATAATAAGATATTCACATCAGAATTGCATGAAATGAAAAAAAAAAGATTAGATGGATATCACAGTATTTATCTGCATGTTCAGAGCAGTAATTGCTTGCATGATCAAACAGGGGATCCACACCCTTGATTAAGAAAAACAAAGAAAACAGCTGTTCACTCCCTGCATTCATGCTTAATAATGATCAATGCCATAATTTAATTAGAGAGTCATTAACACATAATTAACCAAGTTAGATCTTTGAAGATTTGGTTACAAGTCCCCCTCAAAATGCCCCTTATTCACAGGAGTTCTTGTACACACGTAGCTCACCCAGCAAATTAAAATTATTAAGCCGCCTAGCTAGCTACCTCACATATAATCAAATTATACCTTACAAATCTTCTAACGTAAATCAAATTAAGCCAACAAGACCTCGAGAAAGGACAAGATGGTGTTGTGTTCTGCAGATATTGGAAGAAGGATGTATAATCATGTGATCGACTATATATTATAAATGTATGCTTACTTTTGGTGGCAGGATTAAGGTCACGTCAAGAGCATCTTAAAAATGTGACTAAATGTTGCTTTATATATTAAACCAATCTATTAAATATACAGAAAACTCCAGGATAGTCTAAAGCCGACCATCATTCAATAAATGCAGACTAGGAAGATGGTAAATTCAATGGTCCGTGTGTGAAGGCCGTGAAGATTGTAACTCTTGCTTTCTTTTCAGGTCATAGCCAACGCGCTTGCTTATTTACCTACACCATTAGAAAAGCAAGTGCAGTTGCAACCTCCCCATCTCTTTCTTTTTTCTCTCAAATCTTCTCTCTTCTAGTTATACCCATCCCCTTCGATCTGTCTCACTCTCTTCGCTTGTATTTTGCTATTCTTGCGTTATGGAGAAGATTCAAGGAAAGAATAAACGCCAAGAACAGAAACAGAAACAAAACCAAAACCAAAACCAAAACCAAAACCAAAAAAACCTACAAGCTAATAATAAGGCTCTTGTATGGGATTGTGGAAGCTCACTATATGACTCCTTTGAGCTTAAGTCTTTCGAGCGTCAACTTGATTCAGCAATCAATTCAAGAACCTTATCCATGCCTCATTTTCCTGATCGTCAAGTACTAACTCCTCCTCTTCCACCACCTAAGAAACCTTCAAAGATTTCGCGGTCACTCAACAAATTCCTGAAATCCATGTTCAAATCTAAACAAAATTCTAGCACCATGTTTCGGGTTCAAGAGCGATTGCAAGATGAATACTACGTCATCTATGATAAGTCCGGAGCTCTTACAACCATTCCTGAAGTGCCTGAAATTGATTTTGGAGGGTTTTCGCCTGAGATTAATTCACTGGTAAGAAAGACTGTATCCGACAGGTTTACGGCCGCCTCCATCGGTATTTCATTAGCTTAACACTCTACCTGGTTGTAGATCATATGAATATTAATTAGTTAATGTCTTCTATGCTGTAGACTTTTGTGTTTATAATAGAGAATTTGATGTTTTAGGAGGGCTTTTTTAATTCATCTTTTTGTAATCTTTTTGTCCATGTTGCTTAAGAATTTAAATTTTTTACCATTTCATGGTTTGAATAACTAATGAAGTTGCTAATGAGGTCAATTTCTTGTGGTTAAGAAGTTTGAGCCAATATTATTCTCGATTTTCCCTTGAATTATATAGCTGAGAGTCTCAGCTATATAATTCGAGGGCCTGAGAGTTTCAATTGATCAAATGTGCAGAATAATATCAAATTCGTGAGATGCATGACTCCAATTTTCATTGCCTTGCAGCTGATCATTGGCTAGCTTAATTCAGTACTCACAATCAGATAATTTATTGAAAGAAAACAAACTTAAAGTGCTTATAAGCTTCAAGAAGGATTCGAATATTAATTAGGAATGTTATTTGTGTCCATAAAAGCATTATTGTATAACGAAAATAGTGATTTTATAATATAATTACTCCATCTAATTTAATTAATCACATAAACTTGAGTTGAACACGTATAGAAAGTGATGTCCAACTCAGTATTGCATGTTTTTCTTTGATCAATTTCAATATAGTTTGCCTTAAAAGGGTAGTTAGATCTAGTAGTCAAAGCCATTAACTCATTTCTTTGATTTTATGAGTTTGCGTCTTGAAAATTTAATGATTTGACAAGTATACCTAGTCAATTAATTTGTAAATTATTCACCTAAAACAATCTCTAATCAAATATTGGTGATTAACACTGAAAAATATTGTTGATTTGACAAGTATTCCTAGTCAATTAATTCGTAAATTCATCTAAAACAATCTCTAAATAAATATTGGTGGTTAACACTGAAAAATGCTTCACACCATAAACTTCTTAACCTCGTTTGCTGACTTAAAACTATTGATAAGTTTCATATGAGTTCTAAAATTCAAGATGTTTAGGAATAAAATTGATGTATTTGATAATTGATTAATCTTTTAATTCAAGTAATTTAATATATTCTTTTTAGTCAATGTGTCTGGTGGCTTGATATAAAAAATCTAAGTGGTAGTAGGTGATGTCTGGTTAGCCATGGTGGCTAATAGTTATAGTAGTAACAGTTGGTGTCTAGTAAGCCAATGTGGTTGGTACTTGAAAAGGATTCTCTTTGATGGACGTGGGGACTCTCTGATGGTAAAGTTAGTAACTTTATAGAAAGCGAAAGTGCAATGATATTTTAGAGAAATAAGTTTTGAAAATATTTATGCAGAAAGTGTTAAAAATAAAGAGATTGTAAATTTTGAGTTTGAAGGATTTATGGTGTATCTATAGCTCATGGATCTTGTCTTTATATGGAGTGTAGGGGCTGAAATGTAATTTTACCATTGTGATATTTTGATTTATATTCTACTCAAAATAATATGTATAGGATCAGTGAAGAATACTTGGGGACCCGCGTGGGGTCCAAAAAAATTCTTGGCACGTGTTGGGCTCGGACAAGGTGTTTAAGCCCATTAAAAGTGGAAAAATAGGTTTAGATGCACTACCAAGATCCAAGCATGTTGGGCTCGGGGCGCGCGTCCGAGCCCAAGAGGGTGCTGAAGTGCATGCCCAGCACCTTTGCCGGGCTTCCACCCAACACCTTGTGTGCTGGGCAAAATGCCCAGCCAAGTGTTGGGCACACACCTAGCACATAAAGTGCTGAGATGCATTCCCAGCACCTTACATGCTAGGTGTGCACCCATCCTAGCATGGGCTCGGGCTTGGTAGCTTTAACCCAAGCCCAATAAGTGTTTTTTAGGTCTATTTTGGAGGATTGTTTTGGTATATTTTTTTTTTGGGGGTTTGGGTCCATTTTATTTGGATCCACCAGCAGCCTTCCAAGGCTTTTTCGTATTAATCTATAAAGACTTTTAAAAATATTAAGTTACCATGACAAGATCATCAAATTTTCTTCATATGAGAAGATGAGTTAAAACTTGGGTAACAAACTAGAGAGCCCGTGTGTAGGGGCGTGCATCATGCTTGAAAAAATCTCTAACTATATAAAGAGGAACCATGAAGGAACCCATATTTAGAAAAACTCTTAAGGGAATGTGGTGAGATATAAAAGACTCCATACTTAGAAATTTTTTATAAAAGGTCAGGGAAACTTATAAAGAAGAAACCCATATTTAGAAAAATTTCTAAGTGATTGGTGAAAACCCATGGAGGGTGAGCCTATACTTAGTAAATATTCTAGAAGGATGAAAGGAACCCAAGAAGAGTGAACCATGATGACGTCCATACTTAGAAAATTTTCTAAAGGGCTAAGGGGAACTCAAAGAGGGTGATTTTATTATACTAGGAAAATCAAGTTCATCCTTGAAGAGTGGTTGCATTAAAGTATGAGAGGTATGTGACCTCTCTAGTTCTGGTGTGAGGGCTTGGAAGCCCCCCACTGAAGATTAGTGTCAGTCTGAGACTATATTGGAGAGGCGGGAGATCCAAAATCAACCCCTAATGAATTGGTGAGAGACCCTTAGACATCACCTGGAGAATGAGGGATCACATGTCAACCCTTGATGAATTAGTAAGAGGTTATTAGGCATCACCCAAAGAATGGAGGATCCAATATCAACCCCTAGTGAATTTGTGAGATGTTCCTATACATCACCTGAAGAATGTGTCAGTCCAAGATTGCATTGGATATCTATAGATAAGAAATGTATATCAAATATAATATTTTTATTTCAAAAATAAACCTACACTCTCTCTAAGAATTGTGGTCCTGATGTGATCTAAGTGCCAAGTATAGGGGAGATTTTTTCAAACTTGTCACAAAGTTGGTAAGTGTTCACCATGGCTACCATAATAGCATTGAATGGGTGATCCCATTTTCATTCAAGGGGGTAGTAAATCTTTAGGCTACATCAAGTGCATATAAATTGGTCCCTCATGGTTTTTCCTCAAGCCTTTATTTCTATTAGGAGAATGATTTCGCTTGGAAGATCTATACTAGTTTTTCATGTAAAAATAAAGGGGCCCATGTCGTAGCAAATTGAACTCTTCTATCTGTATATGATTTTCCAAGACCTGTTTCATCTTGAGCAAGCTTCTATTTGGTAAGGCATAAAGTTTTTTTAGAGGGCGTATTTTCTTACCTCTCTTATCAAGGCCTTTAAAGCTACTAGCTCAAGGAATTCTTTCACATTGAGCATCTCTTCATTGAATCTCTTTAAATATGCTTGTGTAGATTCGCCCTCTTGTTAGGTAACACCAAATAACTTTGTAGAGCTTTTATTGGCTAGTATACTAGTGCTGAAACGTGCTACTGGCTTAGCGTAGAGATCATTAACTCTTCAATGGAGTTTGACTCTAAATTATTGTATCATACATGTGCAGACCTTCAGAAAGTTGTGGGAAGGATTTTACACACTAAGCTATTGTCCTAGATGAACAACTCCAAGTTACCACGCACATTCTGTACATACTCTCTCGAGTCAGTCAGGCCATCATAGTTATCCAAGCTCATTTTTATGAAAATATAGTTCTTGAAGAGTCAAGTTTTCAATACTCTTTTGGACAAGGAAGAACCCCTCCAATGATTGGGGTTGTGGTCATTCTCTTGGGTATACTTATGTACAAACGGTCTCTTAGTCATTTTTATGTTAGGCTCTTAGGATCCTGAGGATTTTGACATGGAATGACAGTTATGTGTTCATCTACAGGCTCTAGGTGAGACTGGTGGTCGTGGCATTGTGGTGTTGTGTGTTCCCGATGGTATCAAGGCTTATTGAGGTGGCAATGTCTAATTTTGATCTTGAGTTTCCAACACGGTCTGAGTTGGAAGTCGCTTCTAACTAGTGAGCTGTTGAAGGTCTGATTGGTAGAAGTGTTCATAATAACGGGTAGATTTATCCTGCATCCTAACTTAGATATGTTTTGATTGTACACCATGGTTGGTAGAAGTGTTCATGGTAACGGGTACATCACATATAATGTTGTTGCCGACCGAATACATACGGACAACATAAACTCAATAATTTAAAAAGGGTGAGAAGCTGGGTATATTTTCGTTGCGAAGCATATTAATTTACCCATGCCCGGGGAGTAAGTATGCTTCCTAATTCCTATCCACGTGACCTATTTTTGTGACCACACGGTCAGAGAATTGAAAATGTGGACCGCTGAAAAACTTACCCTGCATTTATTAACAAGCTTGAGCCTGGAAAGAAATGATCCAACCCGGTCCCACGTCTTTATAAAACTTGATGGCAGCATCTCTCGAACAGTTAGGTGGGCCATAAGATTATTGAGGAGGCCTTCCATATAATTTCCAGGTAGGTGGATCAATTTATCCTGGAGGGTCCTAACTCCTCAGAAGTTTTTTTTTTTTTTAATGGATTTGAAAAACATAGAAAATTGAATAAAAATAAATTGAACCATTATCGAGCCCTCAGATAATGTTGTGCTACTATTTTGGCCCTTTCCTGTCAAATTGATGCTTTTCTTGCGTTTTATTTGGTTAATTTCATTTTACACTCTTGAAATATACTATATATAGAATACTGCGAGGACGATACAAGCAAAACTAGTCACAGGTGGCATGTGCATCCCATTCCGCCACGTGTCCTCCTCTCGCATCTCATCATCATTGTCACACACGCGCATTCACCTAACAAGGCATATCCAACGGTCGCCAATACAATTAAAACAAGTAGGACCCATTCAATTCTTTCCTCTGGTTAATAAATCACTTCACCCCTCACGCACATGAAATCAACCCCTTCTTTGGTGCTACTAAAATACACCGCCATTACCGGTGATAATGCATGCCCTAAGAGACGGCAGGTTGCTAGATGGGCTGATAACGGGCCTTAAAGTTAGGAAGTTTATTGGGCCTGGCTCGAATGGGTGATTGCATTTAGGGCCATTCTGTGGGGGTGTTATGTGTGCTTCTGGCCATGTTAGCAGATGGAAATTAGAGGGCTATTTTGAAGCTTGCAATCAAATACGAAGGCGGAGTTACTCTGTACAAAGAGATTGTATTTTTCTATTCATCACATGAGAAAAGGGGATGCATGCATATCATTATAAAAAATTAATGCATGTTTATTTTTTAATTTTAAAAATTTTTTTGAAAATTTTTTTTAAAAAATTATTTTTTTATTTTCTTTAAATTAATATTATTTTTGATATTTTTAGATTATTTTGATGTGCTATATCAAAAATAATTTTTAAAAAATAAAAAAATTATTTTTATACATTTCTGAATAAAAATTATTTTAAAAAATAATTATTAATATACTTTTAAATAAAAAAATATAAAAAAAAAAAAAGAAGAAGAAAGATGGATTCCAGGAATAACGTGACTTGATGCATCATGGTAAATCCACTGTTCGATAAACTTCTTATAGGAGATAAATAGTCTTTGATCTATTAGTTATCATCGTATTCAATTTGAAAATAATTGCAGTTTTTTTCTCTTTTAAATACGTTCTAAGGCAGAATTTTTTAGAAGGCTGATTGGGTGCTGCAATTTGATCTTTTCTATTTTTATTTTTTTTTAATAAACAATTAGAAATGTGGCGATTTGATCTATTAATTACTAAGAATATTATTTTTTAAAATGTTTTTAGTATGCAACATGCGAGTGAGTGAGCATGCAACGTGTAAGCATTGTCTCAATTAATTCCAAACAATGCCTTTCGGGCTAATGTTGGAATCACATCATTCTTTTTTTTTTATTAGTGTCGAGTGTGTATACGGTGGTTGGGTTATAGTGAATTTTTTTTTTCTTGCTAAAATATAAATATGCTATTTAATTTGATTTTTATTTTATTTTACCCCTCATTATTTGATTTTATTAATTTTTATATTAAATATAGTCCTTATTCTTTTCATTATTACTTATTTGTTTTTATCATTTTTTCTAATTGAATTTTATTTTTAATTTCATCTCTTAGTATTTTGATTTTAAATTATTTTTGTATTAAACTTAATTCTCATTCTTTTAATTATTATTTCTTTTGTTTTGGCTCCTCTTTTTATTGTATTTTTTTTTAATTTTATCTTTTAATGTTTGGATGATTTAGAATTTTACTTTATTATTTTTTAGAGTTAGTCCTAGATTTATGATCAGGGTTGATATTTATTATATTAATATATCATTGTATTAATATTTTAAAAACATTTCTTCCACCATGCATTATGTTTTGAGTTTATATCATTCAATAATTTTTATATATTAAAAAAATTGATCCAAAGCACAATTTAACACTAGCCAATAATCTAATAACATTCTAATTAATAGAGATATAGTAAAGTAGTCTATATAAACAAGTAAAACAGTTGCAAGAAAATTCTTATTAATTGAGTTCTATGTTTTGAAATATATATTAATTATAAATATAAGACACTTATTCTCAGAACAATAATTGTATACTAATTAGCCATATAGTAGATGGTCCAGTAGTAAAAGTTTGGGACCATGTGGTTTACTTCCCCTATAGTTTTAAGTTCGAGCCATGTAGTTACTAATATGATGGTCACTGGAAGCTTACATGGTCGTTAACTACAAGGTCCGTGGGATTTATTGAGGTGCGCGCAAGCTGACCCGGACACCCACGTTAATCAAAAAAATAAAAAAAAATTGCATACTAATTAACATTAACATGTATTGAAATCAATAATGTAAAACGAATCTCTATTAGCAAGTGTGTAATCTAAAGTATAAAATTTATAACAGCAATTGATTTCTAGCGGAGAGAAGAGAAGAAAATTTGAGAATTAACATGTTTTCATTTTAGATAAAAGGTCAAACTATTCTTATTTATCATACATCAGAAACCTCCATAAACAACATATCAAAATTTCTTTCTCTACATGATTTCTGTTTCTTTAGTCTCCATCTCTCTCTTCTCGTCATGATCTAAACCCAAATCAAGCTGTCAATCTACTGCTTTTAATTGACTTCTCTTTCTTTTATTGTTTGGAACTAACCATATACTTGTAATTTCCGGTACTAGGCAAAGCATAAAGCATGGCAGTGCATGCATGTATCAATAAAAATGGAGGTTTTTAAGTTTTAGAGTTTGAATCATATATTCGATTTAATGAAGAATTTTACAATGGATGTGTTAATTTTCTAGTGTATCAAGGAGCGAGACAAGAAGAAGAAGAATAAAAAAAAAATAATTACTCACCGTCGACTCTCTTTGTTCAGGCACTGGCACTTCCATTCAAGGGCTAGGCATCACTTTGAATGTTATTTATCATTAAAAATAGGAGAAACATGGCTGCTAGTATCTACCTCAGCAACAATTAACAAGATACTTGGAAGTACGTTTACTATTAAAGTCTAATTGGATGTAATTGTGGAGACGTGATCGATGACTATATGTAGACATCTGGGCGTAAACTTTGAAGAATTCGTTGAATTGATAGAGGAATACGTACAGTACAGATACAAAAAAAACAGAGAGGTTTGGGTTCCCATTTGGAATATCTGGGCTTCCTGGGTTTGTTAGACCAGTGTATATTAAATCTTGGTCTTATTTCCTACCCAAGAGCCTGGAATCTACTGGGCCTAGCAAAACCTCTCCAAGAGCAGCCATGATTCAGTAACCTCTGACTTCTTCGGCGCAACTTCTGTGTGTTCAGTTCAGACATGGAGAAACCAGTTGCGACGCTAGACAAAGGCACAGCATGCACTTCATGGAACTACTGTGGTCAAAGACTAGCCACTGGTCCTGTTAACGGGTCACGTGACCCTGCTTCCTCTCCCTTCACTACCACCTCCAAAATTAGGGTTAGTAAGTTCAGTCCCCCTTTTTTGGGTTAAAATTCGTTAATGCACTTCATGGCAGATGGAATTATGGGACATGAGTGGGATGACCTTAGCAACCTGGGGAACTGATGGGTGGTAAGATTGTGGCAATCCAACATGAAAGGGGTTTGGCATGAACAGGCTGCATTTGAACCCACAGCCTAGCCCCTATATCATCTTCCAGGAACCACTGTTTCCATTGTTGACTTTCCTTTCAACGCTCCCAGTAGTCCATGAATAGTTCCGTGCCGTACTGGAAATTAAAAAGAATAATTATTTTCAATGTGTCTTTTGAATGCGTTTGTAAACGTAGTGTAAATAGTATTTTTTAAAAATTTAATTTTTTTTTTAAAATTTAATATATTTTAAATCGTTTTAATGTATTGATTTTTAAAATAATTTTTAAAAAATAAAAAAAATCATTGATATATATTTCAGTATAAAAAATTATTTAAAAAATAATCTTTATCACATTGTGAAGCAGCACTCTTTATACAGGTGACGTTTCATGCGTATCCATCATAAAATTTATATGAGTATCCAAATGTTATTAAATGAAGGTATTGTTTGAAGGTCTCCATGTGTTTTTTTTTTAATCTATTTTTTTATTTTAAATGATTATTTCTAGTTGTTATTGGGTGCAATGAAGTGCTGATTAAAAATAAATTTTAAAAAATAAAAATTTATTATTTAAATAAATTTTTAAATAAAAAACATTTTAAAAACTAGAAATAGTCATGAAAAACAGAACAAAAGCTAGGAATGTGGATAGAGTGGCATGCGAATGACATTGACCCCCGACAAAATGAGAAGGGGTTAGACCGTTTGAGGGACCAATCCCCTGTGGTTGTTAAATTGACCCCAACAACTTGAGAAGGGGCTAGACGGTTTGAGGGACCAATCCCCTGTGAAGTTGAACGAAATTTTGTCCTCTCCTCAGCTCGGCATAAAAAATTAGCATTTACAATTACTGTGCAAAGCAAATGACTGTTGCCTTCCTCAGACAGACGACACTTTGAGAAACTTGCTGATGATGCTTCAACAACTTCAATAAGTTTAGGGGTAATGTTTGTGTTTAGATAATAAATTAATCTTTTAATTTTGATAATTTAATTTATTTATTTTTATCTATGATGACTGATGTTTGGTTCTTAATACCTAAAAAAGATGTCATTCGATGGATTTATGGACTTTTTAAAACTTAAACAAGTATATTTTTTAAAAAACAGAAAATCATATTTTTAAAATAGAGAAATGCTGTGACAAATATTAAAAAAGAAGATCCTTCTCATCTTTATAGTTTACCTTTCTTTTTATGTAGAAGAGAGGCTAAAAGGAAAAAATATTTCCGATTCATCTGAAAGTAAAATATATTTAACTTGTCTGAGGTAAAATATATTTGACTTATTAGAGGTAAAATGTCTATGACGTGTCAGAGGATAAAATATCTCTTGGTCCAAACATGGAGCTTAAGATTTCTAGACTTAAATATACTTGGGCTCAGCCGAGGAACGATGAGTCTAGCGACTTGCCAGATCTATGTATGTGTGGGCTCAGCGCTTGGCTAGGGCCAAAGACGTTGGGTTTGGCAATTCGTCAAACTCATGTATGCTTAGGTTCAGCGCTTGGCTAAGACCAAGGAGGTTAGGTTATCACCCTCTTCTTGGTCCCTTTTGAAAATGGTTCAAGTAAAGACAACATATTAATCCATCAGTAGCCCCCTAAATTTTTACGTGTTCAATACATAAAGATTTTGAAAGTTTTTTTTTATCACTAGTAAATAAGAGTTTTTTTTACCTTCTTTATAAAATTTTGCATATCCCATATAAAATTGTTAGGGATTCTCAAGTCTGATTGACTCATTTTTATTGGAAGGGGATGTCCCTTGAAAAACAAAACGACGACATGCATTCAATGCAGTAATTGAGTGGACTTCTAGAGATTTGTGATGACATGAAAAGTCATCCTTGAGGAAAGGACCGCACAAAACAGTCTGCGAGTTGAGCTTATTGTTGCCAAGAAAGAAGCCCAACATTCTCAAGCTCAACTAGAAGCTTTAAAAAAACTCTTCTAGATTGTTCCAGAAAGTTTTTAAAGGATTTGCAACTTTGATTGAGACGGTAGGGGACAAAATATTTCTTGCCATATCTAACCTTTATTTTTCCAAGCAATCAAGGAGAATGTATGTGGACTTTAGCACTACCTTTCACCCAGTCCTAGTACCTAACTTTGTGGATGTACTCCTTGTCAAGGTTGTTGTTGCCTTGCACAGGGTATATTTGGCAAAGAAGCCTAGGCTGGATATTTATGACCTTTTTTCCTGAACATGGTGAATCAAGATGTCTTCGAATGATTAAAGGAGGAAAAAGTTGTAAATGTTAATCTAGGAAACCTTGAAGTTGCTTACTCCTCGTTGAAGGACCAAATATAAGGCATTGTCTTTTTGTTGGGCTTCAATGACAAATTGCTCCAAACCGCTAACAATCATATGGATTCCTAAAAATAAGAAATCCTTGAGGTAAAGACCGCACAAAACGGTCTGCGAGCTGAGCTTATTGCTGCCAAGAAAAAAGCCTAGCATTCTCCAACTCAGCTGGAGGCTTTAAAAAACTCTCCTAGAGAGTTTCAGGAAGTTTTCAATGGGTCTGCAGCTTTGACCGAGATGGTGGGGGGTAAAGTATTTCTTGTCATATCCAACTTACATCTTTTCAAACAATCAAATGGAACGTATGTGGACTTTAGCACTACCTTTCACCCAGTTCTAGTGCCTGACTTTGTAGATGTGCTCCCTGTCAGGGTTGCTACTCCCTAGCATGGGGTATAATTGGCTAAGAAGTTTGGACTGGATATCTAATCCCTTTTTTTTCCGATCTCATAGTGCTTATTCATGTAACATGTATACCACTTTTTTCTTATTGAATTTGTCTCTTTATCTTAATATTAATTTGAGTTGTATAGGTCTAGAGTTCCTAGAAAAGCTTTAAGATTTTATTTGGGTTCAAAATCTATATTTAGCCAAGCATTTCTAGGTCCAATACCCATACTTAGAAAAACCTTTTTTATTATGATACTTATACTTAGAAGAATGTTTTTGGATCTAACACTCATACTTAAAAGAACATTTATGGTTTCAATGTCAGAGGGTAAAACATCTCTTGGTCTAAACATAGAGTCTAAGATTTCTAGAATCAAATGTGCTTGGACTAAGCGCTCGGTTGAACCCAAGAATAATAGATCTAACAGCTTGTCATACCCACCTATACATGAGCTCACTACTTTGTTGAACACAAAGATGGTGGGTAATTACCCATGTACTTAGATTTAGCGCTCAATTAAGCCCAAGAACAAGCAGTTCGTCAGACCCATGTATATTTAGATTTAGTACTTAGCTGAGTCATAAAATAATAGATTTAATAGTTTGTCATACCCACGTATATATGAGTTGACCACTTTGGTGAACACAAAGATGGTGGGTTATCACACTCACTATCTCTTTTGAGAAGAGGATTCAAATAAATACAAAAGCATGCCGATCCAAAAAAAAAAAGATAAAAAATTGAACACATTTTTATAAAATATTCAACCACGCAAATTTACTGGTGATAAATGAAGGTACAGGACAAAGTTCTTGTCCAGTGTCTTCCTATATATGCAAGGCGCCATCTGCCCTCCCAAAAGCAGAAACAACATAAGAACAATCGTCGTACAACATGGCCAAGTGCTGCACAAAAGTCTGTGTGACAGGAGGTTCTGGATATATTGGTTCCTGGCTCGTCATGAAGCTGCTGGGGAAAGGCTATACTGTCCATGTAACATTGAGAAGTTTGGGTCTGTCTTTCCTCTCTCTTTGTTACTTTTTTTGTGTGTTAACATAGATGTCTTACATGTTCTCTTTGTATCACAGGGGACAAATCCAAAGTAGGCCTCCTCAAGTCCCTACCAAACGCAGACACCAAATTAGTACTGTTCCAAGCTGATATATACAATCCGAATGAGTTTGAAGAAGCAATTCAAGGGTGTGAATTTGTTTTCCATGTTGCCACTCCAATGCAACATGATCCCAAAAGCATTCAGGTCAGCCTCCGTGTTCATTAAACTCGTAGTTAGGATTTAAATTGTGGGCAGGCAATTAACGTATATTTTTGAAAGCTGAAGAACAGTACAAAGACAGAGTGGAAGCAACCATTGCTGGAGTGAGGGCTATAGCTGATATTTGCGTCAAATCACAAACTGTTAAGCGTCTCATCTACACCGCATCCGTGGTGGCAGCATCACCATTGAATGAAGATGGAAGTAGCTATAAATCTTGCACGGATGAATCCTGTTGGACTCCTTCTGATCTATCACTCACTTATGCCAATGATTATGTTCTGGTATTTCTCCTGTCTTACTCTGAATTACCACAGTATGAAACTTGCTCTTTCTTTTCAAAAATTACAAACAACTTGAAATCTTACTGGCCTTTTTTTTTCTCCTTTTCCATAGGAATATATAAGTGCAAAAACATTAGCAGAGAAAGAGGTTTTGAGTTATAATGAAATTGGGGATGCTAAACTTGAAGTGGTGACTCTTGCTTGTGGTCTAGTGGGAGGAGAGACTATACTTTCCCATCTGCCTTTGAGTGTACAAGTGATTTTTGCACAGATTTCAGGCAACATATTTGGCTACTATCAAGGTTTGAAGTTCTTGGAAGAGCTTTTGGGTTCAGTTCCTCTTGTTCACATTGATGATGTTTGTGAAGCACATATATTTTGCATGGAAAAGCCATCAATGAAAGGTAGATTCCTCTGTTCAGCTGCCGATCCAACTGTCAAAGAAATTAAAACTCACCTTGAAGAAAACCATCCAGAATTCATGATAGAAGAAAAGTAAGAATTCTTCTCTAATTCTGATCTTTATATCTTTTTCGTGTTAGATAAATTGAATAGTCTGATTTTGATTAAAAATCCCTCTTGAGTAAAACCCTCGTATTGTTGTTGTTGTCATCATCTCCTTCCTTTCTTTCCTTTTCTTCTTGCAAGAGAGAGGTTTCAACATCCTTCCTTTCTTTCCTTTCTTTCCTTTTCTTCTTTAGGAGACAGGAAAGTAGATGTTAGTTGAGATATGATTAGCAGTAACATCCATTAAAAAATCATCCCGTAAAATGAACCCTTTTTCTGTAAGAAAATTCATTCGATCCTGCTTAGAATCAGTATGTTATTTCCTCAAGATCAACAACTAGAGAATTCAGTACTACAAGTGACATTTTCAAGCCAATACAAGCTTGTCCAGTTATGACATAGTTTTGAAAAAAAAAAAGAAAAAAAAATGGGGGCTATTTTCTATCGTGTTTTTGCTAATATATAGGAATGACTAAGTTTTGATTTTAGATTCAGGGACGAACCAGAGACCAGAGGAATCAAATGTGATTCATCAAAGTTGATCAAGATGGGCTTTGAGTATAAATATGACATGAGAGAGATCATTGATGATAGCTTGGAATGTGGAAAAAGGATGGGAGCTCTCCAATTAGTTAATCAGATTCAGAACTCAACCACATAAATAATTTGTAGTTCTCTTTTTTCGTTCAGGCATTAAATTTGCAGTTTGATGTGGTAACGTTTTATTATTATTTTTTATTGGTTGGTTTGAACAGTCACGAGAGTAGTCTGTCCAATTTGAATCCTCTCTCACCTCGCTATAAGAAAAGCAAAGCATTCAATCAATTTCTTTTTGGGCCAAATTGTAGAAAACCAAAGTGAAAAAAAAATATTCTTTGGAAAAAAAAAATCATGATTTTGCATCCTGAACTTTATAATTTTTTTAAATTTACCCTTAAATAGCAGAAATTGACAGAAAAAGTTCTTTTAATGCATTTTTTTTATTAGCAACTCCTAATATATATATATATAAAAAAAAACTCATTTTCATCTTCTCTTTTATTCTCTCTTCAACCTCTAAATTGTAAGAAATAAAAAAAATCAAAGAAAGGCCCAAGAAGCAAAAAAAAAAAAAAAAAAATATTTA
>Ga0325401_1000489_pt1 | contig 28676 bp, 19 predicted proteins | sample PopdelMetagenome_FD_205666 | JGI IMG/M metagenome (GOLD analysis project Ga0325401, IMG submission 205666) | Populus deltoides microbial communities from Bellville, Georgia, United States - Xylem-PdKOR-R2 | ecosystem: Host-associated > Plants > Phyllosphere > Stem > Wood/Secondary xylem | place...
ATTTACTTTATCTAGTACATTTTCTAATATTCTAAGTTTGTGTTTGTATTGTATTGTGTCCATATGTTCTATCAATGTCCGTCCTTGATAGATTCATGTCCAAGTCTATCCTGGTGTAGGTACATGGTCATATTGCTCTCCTGGGATCACTTGTATTCCATGTTGCTTAGGTGTATGGAGAAAAACTAGTATGCTTATGCGCCTATGCTGCAGGTTCAGGATTTGCACTCGATAACTCCTGACTGCTTCTTAGAAGTAAGTGGTGCAGTGATACACCGTTTGTCTTATCAACAGGTTGGTTGGGTTTATTCATCTATTAATCATTTATTTATTTCAGTTAGCATTGTTTGTGAAGCAACTAAAAGTGTTTGCAGTTCTTTTTATTGTGTTTGAACTATGTGCTCTTGCTCATCATTTTCATCATTTTAACGCGTGCAACTTTGTAATTGAATCAGGCCAGAAACTTCTGCTTCCAATGTGGTCTTGTATATGTTTCGGACCCCGGGTCAGTTTAATCAAGATATCTGTGTTTTTTTTTTTTTTTAATTTGATTGAGTTTACGAATTCCATGAATCATCTCCTGTATTTTTTTGTTTCCCTGAATGAAATTGACAAATTCAAGGCAAAATAGAAGTGTTTTTGTTGAGTAATTTGATGGGCTTTTAGGGAGAAGGAAAACTGTGTGATGACTCTTTGATGCTTGTTTTTAAGGAAACCATGTAATAGCAAAGGGGCCATTTCTTTTTACATGATAAGAATTTGTACATTTTGCAGATACATGCTATCTAGGGCTGGCATTCCTCGTCATGCCATCATTAAGAAGTTTGCCGATGATGAGATATCACAACTTGAAGATGTAATCTCTGTTCTGTCTAAGCTATGTAGGGGTGATAGAGTGCCATTGGAGTATATAAGCTACAGGGATCGCCATCGAAGAAAGGTAATGCGTTAAATGTGCTGATGTGCAGCATGACATTGCCTGCACTGTTTTTTGTTTTTTTTTTTGTTTTTTGGTTGTGTAGGTTTAAGATATCTAATCTTTGATGAATCGATTCTTGTAAATTGTACCATATTCCATGAAAATGAAAGACTTACCATTCATTTCCATAAATCAATAAATTTGAAAATTGTGTTTAAAGCACCATGGGAAGTGAAAATATCTGATATTTAGAATAGAATTGTGAATGATAATCTCTCTGCAAGTGCACACTACTTTTATTTTGATTAACAAATTTAGGATGTTGGAATTTTTTTTCTTAACTCTTGTGATGGCCGCAGTCTACCCTGGTCACAATTGATCGCCATGAATGGTACAATGCTCCGAAGATATACACACGGGATGATAGTTCTGGTTTATGGATGGCAAGGCCTGCTATTCAACCGACCACCCTGCAGTTATCACCTTGTAGTAGCAATGTCACTCAAGGTCTAAACAGCCAAGCATCTTCATTGAATAGTGAATCAACTCCTGCTGAAGGTACGGATCAAGCTAACAACCAGGAGTTGGCACATGATATTATGAGAACGGAAGCCGGTTATGAACATATTTCTGAGGAGGCCCATTCCAGGGATGAGTGTGATGTTAAAACTAATAAGCAACAGGTACAGGGGAACTTGTCCTCTGATGAAATTGCAGTTGCTGACCGTTCCTTGCTTGAAATTGGAGAAATGAAATTGGAGACTCCAGGTACCACAGAAATTACAGTTTCGAATGGCTATGAAGGTGCAATAGCAGCAGCAACTAATGCTTCATTTGCGGAATGTGTGGTGGAGCCCACTCTTGTAACATTGGAGGTAATCTGTGACAAGTTTTATCTTCCTATTGTCACCAATCAGCTGTCTAAATGCCTCGGCTTATAGTCAACCATCTTGTGAAACCTCCATATTTGTTTCTGGTATTGCTTTATGAACTTTCTCCTATAACGCTGCTACATAACATGACAATAATGAAATTAGACATAGCCTTCAAAACTACTGTGCTTTGTCTCTTTACTGAGAATTTATCTGTTTGTTAGTGATTTTTCTTATTTAGAAATCAGATTCTAGATATGCTTTATTCTGTGTAAGTCTGAACAGATTTATGTTCTCAATTATCAAGTCAAAGATACGTCATCATCTGATCAGTGTCTGTTATGAACATCTCGCTGATAAAAAAAGAGACAAGGAATGCTGAAATTGGATATCAAATTAGATATTTATACTTGCAGGTCAATGTGCCGCCATCATGTTTGCTTGATGGCATCCATTCAGTGCATTCTTCTGGGACTGGTGTTGTTGTTCATCATTCTCAAGACATGGGATTGGTTGCTATTGACAAGAACACCGTTGAAACATCTGCATGTGATGTGATGCTGTCATTTGCTGCTTTTCCTATCGAGATTCCAGGGGAGGTAAACATTTTCGAAGTAATGCCATGAAGTTATTATAAACCATTGAGGGTATATCAATTACTGCCTATACTTCATTGCAGGTTGTCTTTCTTCATCCTGTTTACAATTATGCTCTTGTTAGTTATGATCCCTCTGCTCTGGGAGCTGTTGGTGCTTCTATGGTTTGTGCTGCTGAGTTACTTCCTGGTAGGTTTGGCTCTATGTATTTAGTCCCAGGTGATATTATATGATCCCGTAGAACTTATTTTCTTTTTAAATTCTGAACTTCTACCTTATTTAGGTGCTTGCTTTCACCTTCGATTTTCAGTAGTGGCATATTCTTCTCATCGTTGAGGGAGGAGGGTCAAGGGTGAGGGCTTCTATTAGACTGCAAAAAAAGTCAAGTAGAGCCAAATACTATTTGTTCAAATTTTGCAGAGAGTTAAGAAACTCAAATTTATCTCTTTAGAGATTCAGCTTGAGCTTACCTCGGTCAATTTAGATCCAAGTCCAAGTTCAAGCTTGACTTGTTTATGCAAGCCACAACATTGAAAACTGACAGCTACCTTGTATTTGTTAGTCAATACCACTACTATTCTGAGTAGCAGTGCTGGGAAAAGCTTGAGCCCATAGAAACATGCTAGTTAGTGAAAACAATGAGTCACATCCATGAATGTTCAATCTTGGTTCATTTCTTTAATTAGTCTTGGATTGATGAATCCTTTAATCTCAGCCTTTTTTTGCCTATTTTATTTGTGTTAGTGTGAGTGATCTTTCAATTTTCTCTCTCCAAGTAAACTGAAAGTAGATCCAAGCTATTCACTGTAACGATCATCCTTGTGCTTTTTGAGACAGAGCCTGCGTTATGTCGTGGAGATCCAATATATCTGATCGGGTTAAGTAAAAATCAACGAGCAAAGTCTAGGAAATCAATTGTGACAAACCCTTATGTCGCATTAAATTTTGGCTATGCTGATCGTCCACGGTATAGAGCAATAAATATGGAAGTGATTGAGCTTGACACTGGTAAGAGAATAAATTTGAATTTCCCAAGATCGTGTTTATATTTAGATTTAGTGTCTTATTTTGTTCTGTATTTCAGATTTTGGTAATGCATTTACTGGTGTGCTATGTAATGAGCATGGAAAGGTTCAGGCTATATGGGGGAGCTTTTCAAATAAGGTTTTCACCACTAATCTACTTGTCATGATTTGCCTTATTATGATAGTATGTAATAACCTTGAATCTTCATTTTCAGCCAAAATCTAGTCACACTACATCAAAGGATCATCAATTTGTTCGAGGTGTCCCAATCTACATGATTAGCCAAGTACTTGACAAAATCATATCTGGTGCAAATGGGGCTTCTATTCTCATAAACGGTGTCAAAAGGTCAATGCCACTTGTTAGGACTTTAGAGGTGGAACTTTGCTCTAGATTGCTTTCAAAGGCCCGGGGTTTTGGTCTTGGTGATGAATGGATCCAAGTATGTCTTCTTCCTAGTAAAATATTTCTGTTCTTTCATCTCTGCTTGTGCCCAGAGAATGCATATCAATCTTAGCTTGCCACTCTCTCATGTTTCTTTTATTTTGTTTGCAAATGAATGTGTGTTAACATTTTCATGGAAAATTCTTTCAATAAAAATCATGAAAGTGATGGTCTTAAACTTGAGCTTTTGAGAGTGAGCATTTTCCAATCTTAATCTTGTTTTAATTGAATATTGTTTCTGGTAATAGAATATTGTTTCTGATAATATAATGTCTTTCAATTGGTTTTTGTCCTGGATAACTGCTCTCTTGAACTTAACATGCTTTGCAGAAAAATGCTGTAGTACAACGTTGTATCATTATTCTGAACATCAAAACTTGACTGATATTTTACTGTAGAGACTTGTAAAGAAAGACCCAATGAGACGACAAGTTTTGCGTGTTAAAGGTTGTTTGGCTGGATCTAACACTGAGAATCTATTAAAACAAGGCGATATGTTGTTGGCAATCAACAAAGAGCCAGTTAGTTGCTTCCAAGACGTAGAAAATGCATGTCAAGCATTAGAGAACTGTGTTGACAGTGATGGGAAGCTTAAAATTACAATTTGTCGGCAGGTAAGTTTATGCTCCTAAAACCTGATAGAGGTATCATTATCTTGTGTTTGACATGTTATTATAACTATTATTTCTCGTCTGGTTTGTGAAGTATTTTAGCTTGTTTGGTATAATCTCTGATGTTGATGTAAGTAAATTGATCTGATGCCCTTTTCTGTATGGCTTGCTAGGGAGGTGAAGTTGATCTACTTGTTGGAACAGACATTAGGGATGGTAATGGTACAACACGAGCAGTAAATTGGTGCGGCTGTCTTGTTCAGGATCCTCATCCAGCAGTTCGTGCCCTTGGATTTCTTCCTGGTGAAGGTCATGGTGTCTATGCAGCAATGTAAGAATTTTTCTTTGGGTCCTAAAAGTTCTATTTCTTTCTTTTAAAAAAAAAAACTTATTTTTTTTTCTGTTTCTTGATGTTGAGAAAAGAGTTACCTTTGCAATGTTGGAAAAATAAGAATATAGCCTTACAGTTACAGTCTACATGATGTGAATGGAAATGGACTCGAAAATTTTTGCTAATTACTTGCAAGATGAACTTAGTAATGATATGTTTATGGCTGTTTTGCTGGATACAGTCAATATAAATTTGTCATGAAAGAATAATGGTCTTCAACAAAGGAATTCCTACCCAATTTCAATCAGAAGTCAACCAATGTCAGAGGAATGGCATCATTCTAACTATTAAGTTGTCCTGCATATTTTCCCCAATGATAATCAACCACATAAGACTGCAAATGTTGATCTTATTGAATACATATTTGACATTTTCTCAATTTCATAGGTGCTGCCGTGGAAGTCCTGCAGATAGATATGCTCTAGGTGCTCTTAGATGGATTGTTCAAGTCAATGGAAAACCCACTGCTGACTTGGATGCTTTTGTAAATGTGACGAAGGTATGGCCACTCATGTAATTTTTTTGTGTGGAGTTGTTTTTTATAGAATGCATCTGCAATCAGTGCATTTGCTTCCATCCAAGTGGAAACCGCAAATTCTTAAAAACAATAGAATATATGGAAAGCTATGAAGTAAATTAGGAAAAAGGATAAAGAATACAAGGAACAGAAACAGTTGATTAAAACAAATTGACTTTTAGCTTCGAGTTCTTTCATAGTGTCTTTTGTTGCGGGAACATGATGACTGTTTTTTGAATATGGGTTGTAGGAAGCAAGGAAATGCGTGTGCATTATATCTTCATTAGATTTTTTTTCCTTTCAAAAAAGGAAAAAAGAAAAGAAAAGAAAGAACAAGAATAAAGGCATCATTACATTTTGGTATCTATTTACTAAAGCTATGATACAAATCACACTTTTGAAGTCTGAATTTGGGGGATGCGACTCTTTGAGCACAACATTATGTAACCCACAAGATACCACCAGTACATGAAAAACTATGTGTGTGTATTTTTACCATGACAAGCATTGTGAATAGGAGTACCTTTTGTGAGCCAGTGGCATATTTCTTCAAAAATTGGAATGTCCTTTGTGGAGCAGTTCACAACTTTCATGAGAAGTTCACTTAAGAATCTTCTAAATAAGACTCTCAAGAGACAAACAGTGGGAGTAGACTAGTACTAGCATGCTAATTAGTTTCGCTCCTCAAACATTTTTTTTTATGATACTCTAATTTCTCTGTACTTACATCTCGGAATATGCATTAGGAGTACAAGAATAATTGATCGGGGAACTATCCTGCATGCTTTGTTAGTATTTATTTCACTTTGTACTGTATTACATTTATCAGGGATTACGATATGATGAGTTCGTTCGTGTAAAGACCATCAATCTGGATGGGAAGCCACGAGTGCTAACGTTGAAGCAGGACTTGCACTACTGGCCTACATGGGAGTTGAGGTTTGATCCGAACACCGCTAGGTGGCGGAGAGAGACAATAAAGGCTTTAGATTGCAATAATGAATAAACAGATTGTTCTGATCTCACTTCATGTTCTTTCCTGGAATGGTTATTGCACGTGCAACACTGCTTCAAGAGCGTCAATGGTCCACGAAACAGTTGGTGATTTGCACTTCAATTAGGTCACGCTCTTTAATTGGTTGAGACTTCTTTTGACAGGCAAACATGCCTGTTTTAGTGATGTGTAATAACAGTCTTGAAAAATAATTGTACTTTTAAGACAACAATGCATATGGTATTTCATCAATTAAGTGAAGTTTCTGTATTTGAATGGAAAGCTGATGAGAGGCCAGCTATAATAAGAACAAAAGCGAATGTTTTATTTTGTGATTGTAAATTTTTTGTATATATTTTTATTTATCAAGAAGTTAAATAAAAAAAATAGTTTTGGAAAAAAAATATAATTCCATTGAAGTTTATAACTTGATTTATAAATTTGATATTTTAGCCTGAGTTATCCCATTCATAAATTTGACAAGCTTATTCATTAACTGAATATGTTTTTTTAGTTTTTAGTTTGTTAATTGTTTATAATAGTTTTTTTTTAGGAAATAAATTGCATGATTTATTATTATTATTATTTTTGTTTTTTTTAGTGTTATTATTATCTTAAATAAGTTTTTAATTTTAAGTTGATGATTTGTTGTTATATATTTTTATTATATAATTTAAAAAAATTATAAAAAAAATAAATTATTAAACTCAATGAAGTTTATAACATAGTTTGTTTAGAGACTGAAATCGATCTAGTTTGTTATTGTTTCAATAGTTTTTGTGAAAAACAAAGTTATTAATTTGGAGTTTTGTTAAAAGTTAATGTTTTTACCAGTCAATAAAATTATATTTAGATCTATAAAATTAATCAATTTAATTCGAGCTAACTTCTCCGTGATTTAATTTAAAAATTAAGTAAGGTAAAAAGTTAGGTTATGAGATTTCAAAATTGATATGTTAAACTTAGTTTAATAATATAGTAAAAGAAATTCTTTATGCTTTAATATTTATTTTATATTTTTAAAAATTTATCTAACTTGTGGGATAATACGAGTAAATGAACTAGGTGGATAATTTATACTTTCATATTTCCTTTTAATGTGACGTGATCTATGACATGAGAGTGTGGTTGTTGGATGTGATTATGGATATGAATTGAGAAAAAGAAAAGTTGGGGTTAATGAGTTCATGAGTTATTGAAAAATTTAATTGGGTTAATTTAATTTTACCATGTTTTCTGCAATTCAACTTACTTGAATTTCTCATATTAAATGTGGTTAAATAGTGTTATAAAGAATGAAAAAAACAAAAGTTGAAAATTAAAGGGTATACAAGTTGTGGATGCAAATATCAAAGGTGTTTATTATCCCATAATTGACTGAGACTTGAAAGTGTTTCTAATTGAGTTATTTTTTAAAATATTTTTAAAAATTTTTTTAATTTTTTTATCAGCATATTAAAACTATTAAAAAAAAACTAATTTATATTTTTAAGTTAAAAGTATTTTTCAAAACTTTTTTTTATTTAGATTTTTAACTATTTAGGGTGAGGGTCATCCCATTTCCTTGTCAGCACTTCTTTCTTTAAGTGGAATGCTTTTTATTGATAGATTTACAGATGATTTTACAATGGAATTAAAAATAAAATATCATACGATGATGTGACATTTTTTACCAACATAATGACTGATGGAATGCCCGACAGAGTAATTTTGTCAGTAAATTCATTAATAATATTTAATTTATAACTTGAGGATCCATCCTCCTCTCGCCATCCCCCTTTTCTTCTTATTTCTTATGCATTTTTTTTCAACAACTAGCCACACCTCCCCCAGTAAATCTCAACACAAATTCAACTTCATACAACAAATTCAACCACCACAATACTTGGTTTGTCAACATCTGTGTTCTGATTCAAATTTTATTAAGGATTCTCCACTATAAATAAGAAAATCTACCTTTTTTTATTTGAACATAATTTTTAAATGTTATTTTTTTTTGCATATTTTTGTAGTATATGTATTTTGTTTAAAAATTATCATGAAAAAGTTTATACATTTTAATTATAAATATTTCCAAGTATAAAAATATAAAAAAATAAATTTAATGTTTTACATGCTATTATTCATTTTTTTATTTTAAAAACAATGAAAAACTTGTGAAGAAAAACTATGGAGAATATTTAAAATGTGTTTTTCAAACTCAATATAAATTTAAGAAACTTAAAAAATTAGTTTTGTTTTCTTTATATTTGACTAGAAGTTTAAATTTTTTTTATAAAAAAACTCCAATCTTATTTCTAAGACCCATGTTTTGACCCAACAGATCTAAGCCCAAAGTTCAACAAAAAACCAACCCAACTAACCTAAGAATTTAAAGAAAAGGTTGCTAGAATTTATATTTCTCTCTCTTTTTTTCTTTCTACCTGACTTCCTCCCAACAAGTAAGTATCCTTATCTTTTATTATTTTTTATTAAGAGATTTATGGAAGGATTTAGGAAGTGTTTAGGGTTTTTTATATTGTTTTAGTGATTGAAGGATTTAAGAGTTTGAATTGATGTTCTAGGGTGTTAGTTGGTTTAAAATATACTGATTAGATATCTTGAATTTTAGGCTTGAAGATCAAATTGTGTGTTTTGGGGTTTTACAGTGATGAAGACTGACAAATTGGAATTATAAAAATCTCGATCAACTAGTCGACCGGTTGACTGAATTGGTTGACTGGTTGTTGCGAGTCGACTGGTTGGCTTGTGGTGGCGGTCGATCGGTTGACCTAACAGTTGGGGCTAATTGTGTCTATTAGGTTTGAGCAGTTTGGATTATGTTCGGAATCGATCATGTGAATCAATTCAACTTTATAATTATGTTTTGGTCTCTAAGTTTAGAGTTTTAATCTTTTATGTTATTTTTCTTGGAGTTGGTTTTGAGTATTTTCTGTATCCATTGTAGGTTATATTGACATTTTTCCTAATTATCTTTAGTAGTCTTTGATTCTGCATCCGTTTGTCTTTTGCTTTTGTTTTCTGGTGAGTGAGATAATCTTTAGTATGAATATAATATAAATAATATATGTGTTTTGATTATGTTATGAGTACAATTGATTAATTCTTGAATATTTATATATGTTGTTTTATTATCTAAGTACTCATCTATTCTTGGATTTACACTCGCATTCTGTTGAATTTAAATTTTATTCGATACAACATTCATTTGCTTTGATAATGATGCAAATATTTATTATGCCTTGATATAAGATTTGTTAGTAATTTCATACTAACGGAGAGTTATTAGTCCATATGCACATAATATTTTATATACCTAGTTGGTGAGAGAGGCACTAGCCTGTGGCAACTGACATTCCCATAGTGGTCACCTTCAGGTGCCATCTAATCTGTGACACGTATTTCATTATCTTATGTTAATATGCTTAGTATGTATATCCATATCAAGATATGTACAACTTGTAAATTATTAATATCTAAGATGTATATTAAATGTTATTATTTACTAAATTGGTTGAACTCACCCTTGCATTTTAATATTATTTAAGGTTATTAACTTTTGCTAGCAGGTCAATCTTTGATTGAGAGTTCCTGCTACCTTGTTTGTTGGTATGCCTTTCTAGCTTCCGTGAGGCTTTTCTTTTTTATTCGATATTTTAGACGCTTCATTATTACACTACTTTATTTAAATTTAAATTTTGACAATGTAATAAGTATTATGAATTATTTGTTTTTGTTCTATTTGATGATAAGGAGTTTTTGAAGTATCATTTGATATATATGTTCTTAGGCTTAGCATAAGTGGAGTGTCCTTATGACACCACTCTTGCGTTGCTAGTCATGGACCCGGGATTCAGGTCGTGACAAAGGTGGTATCAGAGCCAGGTTTTGTTAAAACCCCTGTAACTTGGTTTAGTTAAAACCCCCGTAATATGTGGAACTTAGGATCCATTTTGTCTTGTTGCCATTCCTCTCTAAATTCTTTAATCTCATGTTTAGTTTGTCTTCCTTAAACTCTTTTATAGTTATGTTGATATACATGCATTCTTTTAGGAAAATACCAAGAGCCAGACGTGTAGTTAATGCTGACCATGTTGGTAATTGTTGTATATGTGCGGCGTCACAACGATAATCCTCTTAGGTCTGGATGGTCAAGAATGGTGTGGGAATAAAGGACAAGGAATTCTTGTCCTTTATCAATAACAAAAGGGAATGAGAGTCGTCACCTAGTATTTTTGGTCACTAGAAACCCTAACTGGTCTCAGAGTCTAAGAAAAGGGACTGATTGCGTAAAGGGAAGGTATTAGTACCCTTAATATGCCTTACCTGAGATAAGCTATATTGTTTATCTATCTCATATAAACTAAGAAAATATTATATTTTCTAACTGTTGGTCTATTTATGGTTAAAGAAAAGTCCTTCCCAGTAAGAAGGTTATTATCTTATCAGATTAAAAATCTAACCGTTCTAATGCCAAAATAAAAATAAATAAAACTATCTTTTTATTTAATATCGGGAATACATCTTACGTATAAATTCATAATCCCATATACTACAAAAAAAAAGATTTTTTAGTGTTTTTGAATTTAATATAGGGAATATATCTTACATATAAGTTCATAATTCCATATATTAAAAAGAAACAAAATAAATTTGTTGGTATTTTTGAAATATATACCAAGTTCTCATGACTTTAATAAATTGGTTATTAAATCCAAAATACATGCAAATATATAGGACTATTTTTTATGATTTTTTAATATGATAAAATATGCAAGTATAATTTATTTTTGAGAGACTTGACCATATGCAAATTAAAATAGAAATTGTATTTTTGAAGGAGAGATTTTTTTTTTTTTGTTTTTTTTTATGGGAGGGAACCGATTAGTTTAATATAAAAAAAACCTCGTGTGTCGGTTATAATTCCAAATATTAAATATGAAAGGGTGAAAATATGAAGAACTCAAAATTAAGTGCAAAAATGATTTAGTGACTAGACTAAGGCCTTATTTAACAAAACACAAATAACATGTTTTTATCAAGCTATTTTAACCACAATGTTAATTCAAAACAAATAATTGCTTATCGACTCAAAACCAAAAAAAACCAAACATCCACAGATTTTATTAATGTCACCTACTACGTTCAAATTTCATGCTAAACAAATAAATCAGAGTGTCCATAAAATCATGTCATTATAACTCATGTACCGATATTAATTGTCCACAAAACAATCACAATCCCAAAAAAATAAACCCATAATTCAACGCAAATAATCAAGTCATTTCAAAATTAATAACACATATCAAACCAAAGTGTTCATCAGTCTAAAAAATATACACAATAATAAGCATTTGTCTCAAATTTTATAATATTTTAGCAATTTTTCCAAAAAATTGAATTAAGGTTATAGATCGATCTTCTGACGCATTTAACATGTCCAAGAAATAAAGGAATCAAGTTTGGAGTCTTTTGAAGGTACAGGAGTAGCACCGGAAAGCCCTTGAAAATGGTGGAACAGTGGTGGCACGTGTATTTATGTGCCACCACCACCACTGGTGGCACGTAGATCCATGCGTCATCACCGATTGAAGGGAAAAAACTATTGGATCTGAAGTGGCTCCTTCACCTCTTCCTTTCCCTGCCAACTGTGTAGTTTTTTGTTACCTGTAAACGAAAAAGATCTCACATGCACAATCAATTTATTTCCCTTTTTTTTTTAAAGATTTGCTTCTCTCTACAATTTTCTTTTGAGCTCTCTAATGGTTGTTACCATAATGACCAATGGAGGAAAATGTGGTTGACATCATGGTGAGTTGCTGTTGGTAGTCGGCTGAAGGAGAGGGGCAACTTGATGACTGTTTTATTTTTGGAATGGAAGAGTGAAGGGACAAATCTGATGGTGCTAATTCTAGTCGATGGATTTTCAGCGTGATTATGTTGTGAAGGTCACCATTATTGGGAGAGGAGACACCATTGCTGTGGTGATGCTGGTGAAAGAATATAGAGGGGAAAAAGCTACCATTGTGGTGGAGATAGAGATAACAAACGCTTTGGGAGAGTCAGATCACATTTGTTTTTGTTCTCCTTATTTTTGAAAATGAGGGTCCTATTTTTGGTTGTCGGTGGATTTTTTATTGACAATGTTAGAGGAGGTCAATTGAAGTTTTCTAAAAAGGGATTTGCTGCCAAAAGGAGTTGCTATTTTTGGGTGTTCAGAGGAGACGATGACTAGGCTTGTATAGGTATGGTAGGTTGGAGTTAGGGGTGTTGGTGATCGTTGGGTTAAGAGAATGAGGATAATGACTGGGTGGTGTTAGTATGTGAAGGAGGCAGTGGTCTGTTTTGTTTTTCTTTTTAGGTTGTTTTCATGGTTGGCAGCCGATTCGGTAATGGGTAGAGATGGTGGAGAAAAAGGGCGAGACTTTGTCGATGAAAAAAATGGTTATGCTTCAATTGAAGAAGAATTGTCTTTTTTTTTTTCGTGTGGCTGATGGCTCCTACGTGTTTTTGGAGAAGATGGTTTAGAGAGGAGGGCTCGGTTCTTACGGGTTGGCGGCTAGGTTTAGGTTTATTAGGGCTCGGGTTTTGTTTTTGTGTGGGAGAGAGTGAAAATTTTATTTTATTTTTTTACCCCCTAAAATTTACCCCCCCTTTCTTATGTGAGATAACCACCTATTTATAGGTAAAAATTTTTGTCTTCTTCCCCAATTGCTTTGTCCAACAAGAACCTAAATTCACTTTAGTCCCTTGTTTTCGTTCTTTTTATTTTGGTCCTTTTGTCTAAATATTTTTTATATTTTATATTTTTTTGTATTTTGATCTTTTTTTGAATAAAGCAAACAACACCAACATCAACTTAAAAAGAACATTAACAACTGAACGTGTAGAAAAAGACATTGCAAGTGATGCAAAGATGTCAAAAACATATTTTTTTTTGGGTTTTTGTTGTTTATTGCTATTTTTTGGTTTCTTTCAAATTTTGTTTTCCAAAATAGGGTAAAAAATTAGGTAGTAACAGTAATGATTAAAGAACATTCCTATTGTTTGGCTCAAGAATAAAAGGGGTAGAAAGAGGGTTTAAACCCCTTCTCGTTAGCATATGGGAGGTAGAAGTTCAGGATGATGTCAAGTCTAAGGGAGGTTATGGTTTGGATAAGATTGGACATGCCTGTATACCTTGGCTAATCTTTTAGTTGAGATAGAGAATGAGAAGAATAAGAATGCATCTTTGACTTCCTATATTGTGCATGGAGTGAAAATATCTTTGTCAGGGTTTTCTAAGCTAGCACCTTCCACCTTTAAGGGACTTGATAACTTTGAGGATCCATAATAGTTTTTTTGATGCAATATGGCATATGTGTGAGGCCATGAGATGTATGGATCATTATGGAGTGACTTTAGAATCTTTCAGGTTGGAAGGTGAGGTGACTATGAACTGGTTTGAGTCTAAGTTGAGTTTTTTGAGATATGTTTATAACACTTTCTACTTGAAAATGTGAGGGATGCTAGAGCATATAAGTTTGAGAGGTTGGTTCAAAGTGATTTGACTATGACAAAGTATGAGGTAGAATTCATGTGGTTGTCCAAATATGTTGGGTATTTGGTACAGACTGAGGAGAGGAAGATCAAAAGGTATGTTCTGAGTCTTAATAGTTACCAATTCAAAGCTATTGGGGCTTACGACTTTAAGACATATGCGGTTGTAGTGGATCATGCTTGAGTTATTGAGGCATGAGAGTTAGAGGATGGTTTATCAGTTGGTTCGGTAAAAAAACCCAAGGTAATGAGTCAATTTTCTTATCAGTTGTGGTATAATACTGGTCCTAACAGAGGGCATGGACGCCGATAAGGTAATTTAGACAATCAAGGAGTTTTTTTGTGAAGGTCTGCTATTAGGGGAGCCGAAAAGCATGGTATAAATGAAGGTGGTTAGAAACAGAGTCAGGATATTGTTCAGTTAGCACCATAGGGTCTAGATGAGAGGCCTTTGTGTCAGTCTCGTGGATCTAGGCATTATGACACATTTTTCTATAGGTAGATAGAAGCTTGTTTCGATTGCAGATCGACTGATCACTTACTGAAGGATTGTCTGAACAAGTGGTTATCCATGCTCGTTACATCTACATCAGTTGCATCTCCTACTCAAACTCAGTTAGCTAGTCATTTCATATTTCAAGGTGGTCATGGAGCTGGTGGGCGCGACTAGCAGGGTCGTGGAGCAGGTGGTAGAGGTTTTGCGCCAGGGGGTCAGAGATAGGCATGAGTTTTTACCCTTACTTAACAGGATGCCCATGCATCCAACACTGTTATCTTAAGATGTTCTTTAAAAGCTAAAGTTTTGTTTGACATGGGAGCAACTCATTCTTTTGTGAATCACATTTCGCTTTGAGATTTAGTAAACAACCTAATTTGTTAAAGAGTCCTTTGTGTGTGGCTATCCTTTCGGATGAGGTTATGTTTGGGAAATATGTTTATATTGATTGTGAGGTTTAGGTTTAGGGTAGAAAGGTTTTGAGTGATTTGGTGATCTTAGAAATAATAGGCTTTGATGTGATACTGAGTATGGATTGGTTATATAGGCATCATGCCTTAGTTGATTGTTGGAATAAGACAATGGTTTTCAAGCTTGATGAGAAGATAGAGTTGGCATTCCATGTAGATGGGTTATCATCTTCGTCGAGTATTCTCTCGGTCATTATGAGAAAGATGGTACGAAAGGGTATACAAAGGTTTTTGGCTTATATACAGGATGTGAGTATGAAGGTTCCGAAGATGGAACAAGTTTTTGATAATTAAGGAGTTCATCAATGTTTTTCTCGATGACTTACCTGGACTACCTCTTGATAAGAAGATATAATTTTGTATTTATCTAGTTTCAAGAACGAAACCAATTTCAATGGCACCTTACAGGATGACACCAACAGAATTAAAATAGTTAAATGAGCAAATTCAAGATTTATTAGATAAGAAGTTTATTCATCCGAGTGTGTCTTCATAAGGAGCACCTACTTTGTTTGTAAAAAAGAAGGATGAGTCAATGAGGATGTGTATAGACTATAGGTAGTTGAACAAAGTCACCGTTGAGAACAAATACCCACTTCCTCATATTGATGACCTTTTTTATTAGTTACGAGGAGCTTAATGTTTCTCAAAGATCAATTTTCAATCGAGGTATCACCAGTTGAGGATTAGGAAGGAGGATATTCCTAAAACTACCTTTAAGACTCGTTATGGGCACTATGAGTTCCTAATATTATCTTTTGAGTTAATGAATGCACTATCGGCCTTTATGGACATGATTGATGGATTTGTTATTGTGTTCATTGATGACATCTTGGGTTATTCGATAAGTGAAGAGGAACATGAATAATATTTGAGATTGATGTTGCAAATTTTGAGATATTATCAATTATATGGAAAGTTCTCGAAGAGTGAATTTTGGTTAGAGAGTGTTGGATTTTTGGTATATATGGTGTCTAGGAATGAGATAAAGGTTTATCCACAAAAGGTGGAGGTGGTTAAACAGTGGCCTAGATCGACTATGGTATCTAAGATTAGAAGTTTCCTAGGTTTAGTAGGATACTATAAGAGGTTCGTGAGATTTTTTTCATAAATTACAACTCCGTTGATAAAGTTGACACAAAAAATATCAAGTTTCAGTATTCAGAAGAGTACAAGAAGAGTTTCTTAGGGTTGAAGGAAAGGTTGATTACAACTTTGATTATGACAGTACCTTCAGGGTCTGGTTGTTTTACTATGAACCATGATGCATCTAGGATTGGATTGGGTTATGTTTTGATACAGAATGGTAATGTGATTGCTTATGCCTTAAGGAAGTTGAAGAAGCATGAGCAAAATTACCCCCACGCAAAATTATCCCTATATAGAAGCATTTGCTTTTAAGATTAAAAGAAATTACTTGTATAAAGAGACATGTGAGAGATTTTCAGATCATAAGAGTCTTTAATATATCTTCCAGTTGAAGGATTTGAATATAAGACAAAGAATATGGATAAAACTGTTAAGTAATATGATTGTACAATTCAATATCACCCAGGCAAGACGAATGTTGTTGTTGATGCATTGAGAACAAAGTCTATAGGTAGTTTGACTTATATTCAGGAGATAAGGAGACCTTTGATTATATAGTTACACGGGTTGTTGGATGAAAAGGTCAGTTTTGAGATTGGTTAGTTAGGAGCATTATTAGCTCACTTTCAGGCTAAGTCAAATGGTAGACCGGATTAAAGAAGCTCAGATGAAGGATAAACAATTTTGCAAGATTCAAGATGAGTTGGAGTTAGGGAGAGCTCCAAGTTTTATTGTTAATAAGGATGGTGTATCGAGATTTGATTCCAAGCTATGTGTGACTTGGTTGGATGATCTGAAAAGAGATGTGATGACAGAAACATATCAAACTGATTATACAATACATCTTGGTTCTCACAAGATGTACAAAAACTTGAGAGAGTGTTATTGGTGGAATGGTATGAAAAGGGACATTGTCGAGTTTGTGTCTCGATGTTTGACCTATTAGAGGGTTAAGGGTGAGCATCAGAAGCCACCAGGGCTTTTGCAGCCATTGTTAATTCCTAAAGGAAAATGGGAAAGGATCATTATGGATTTTGTATTGGGTTTGCGTTAGAGTTAGGAAGGTTACGATTTAGTTTAGGTAATAGTTTACTATTTTGACAAAGTTAGCTCATTTCTTGCCAGTAAAGGTGATATATAGGTTTGTAAAGCTGGTAGAAATCTATGTTAACAAGATCATGAGGTTGCACCGTATGCCAATCTCAATCATGTCCGATAGAGGTCTATAGTTCACTTCTTGGTTTTAGGTGAAGTTTTAAAAAACTTTAGGGACTAATGTTCAGTTAAGTACTACTTTTCATCCTTAGACCGATGGACAACCTAAAAGGACTATACAGATTTTGAAGGATATGTTGAGAGCTTGTTTGATTGATTTTGGAGTTGTATGGAGCAAATACTTGTCTTTAGTGGAGTTTGCGTATAACAATAGTTATCAAACGAGTATTAATATGGCTTCATATGAGGTTTTGTATGGTCAGAAGTGTAGATCACCTATATGTTGGTATGAGGTTGGTAAGAGGAGATTGATGGGTCTCGAGTTAATACAAAATACTTCAGATAAGGTTAAGGTGATCCGAGATAAGCTTCGAACAATCCAGAATAAGCAAAAGAGTTATACGAATAAGAGGAGATGTAATTTAGAGTTTTCAGTGGGTGACGATGTATTTCTAAAAGTCTCTCTGACTAAAGGAATAATCATATTTAGAAAGAAGGGAAAATTAGTCCCAGGTTAATAGGGTCCTTTGAGATTTTGGAAAGAGCAGGGGCAGTAGCATATAGACTTGCCTTGCCGCGTAATCTATCCTCCATGTATATGGTGTTCTATGTTTTGATGTTGATAAAGTATTTGCTTGATCCATAGTGTGTTGGAGGTTTAACTAGTTGAGCTAAGGGAGGATATGTCTTGTAAAGTCCAACCAGTGAAAATAATGAAGCGGAAACCCACACAAAGAGGCGACATGGAAGCATGAGGAGGAAATGCTTAACAAGTATCCATACTTGTTTGATCTTGATGGTAAGACTTCAGTTCTTAAAGTTTAAATTCAAGGATGAATTTTGTATAACAGAGGGAGTGCTGTAAGATCCATGTTTTGACATAATAGGCCAAAGTCCAAAGTTCAGACCATAACACAACTCAACTAATCTAGGTATTTAAAGAAAAGGTTGCCGTAATTTGTTTCTCTCTTTTCCTTTTTTCTTTCTTTCTACTGTGACCTCCTCATAAAAAATACAAGGATTTCAGTTTTAACTTAAGTTTTGAGTTTGATAAAGGTTGAAGAATCAAGTAATTATCCCTCCTTTTTGTTTAAGAGATTGATTATGGATGGATTTAAGAAGTTTAGGGTTTTTATATTGTTTTGGTGATTGAAGGATTTAAAGGTTTGAATTGATGTTTTATAGTGCTAGTTGACTAAAAAAAAACTGATTAGATATCTAGAACTTTAGGATTTAAAGATTAGATTGTTTGTTTTGGGGTTCTAAAGTGTTGAATACTAGCGGAATTCTAGAAATCCCAATTTGATCGACTAGTTGGTTGAACCGACCGACCAACTCATTAGTTATTGCTGGTCAACCAATTGGTCTAAATTGGCTAACCAGTTGGCTTGTGGTGATGGTCAACCGGTTGGACATTTCAGTCAATTGATTGACTCGATATTAGGGGTTAATTGGGTCTGTTAGGTTCGATCTATTTGGGTCATATTTGGGATCGATCAAGTGAATTAGTTCGGCTTTATAATTATATTTTGGTCTCTAAGCTTAGAGTTTTAATCTTTTATGTTATTTTACTTCGAGTTGTTTTTGAGTGTTTTCCGTATTCGTTATAGGTTATACCGACGTTTCTTCTAACGATCTCTAGTATTCTTTGGTTTTACATCCGTTTGTCTTTTCCTTTTTTTTTTGTGAGTGGGATAATCTTTATTATGAATGTAATATAAATAATATATGTGTGTTGATTATATGATGAGAAAAATTGATTAATTCTTGAATATTTATAAGTTGCTTTATTATCTGAGCACTCATCGATTCTCGGATTTACACTTGTATTCTGTTGAATTAAATTTTATTCGATAAGACATTTGTTTGCTTTGATAATGATGCGAATATCTATTATGTCTTGTTATAGAACTTGTTAGTAACTCCATATTAACAGATTGTTAGTCTATGTACATATAATATTCTGTACACCTAGTTGGTGAGAGAGGCATTAGCCTGTGGCGACTGATCCTCTAACAGTGATCACCTTCGGGTGTCATCTGATCACCTCCAGGTGTTATATGATCCTTGACATGTATTCCACAACCTTATGTTAAAATGTTTACTATGTATATTTATATCAAGATATGTATGACTTGTAAATTATTAATATCTAAGATGTTTATTAAATGTTATTTCTTCACTGAGTTAGTTGAACTTACACCTCCATTTTAATATTATTTAAAGTTCTTAGTTTCCATTAGCAGGTCGATCTTTAATTGAGAGTTCCTACTACTTTGTTTGTTGGTATGCCTTACTTGCTTTCGCGAGACTTTCCTTTTTGATTCGATGTCATAGACGCTCCACTATTACACTGTTTTATTTAAGTTTGAATTTTGGGAATATAATTAGTATTATGAATTATTTGTTTTTGTTCTATTTGATGATAAATAGTTTTTGAAGTATCATTTGATTTTATTGCTTTGAAGAACATTGTATTTTGAAAGATAACGAAATGGTACGAAGTTTTTATATAATTTGTTTTATAATATGTATCTTTTGAGGTTTAGTATTGGTGGGGTATTCTTACCATAGTTATTAAACCCGGACCAGCCCAGCGGGTCGACCCGAAACCTGGTTGACCTAGTGGCTAGACCAGTCCGGGTTTGTTAAAAGACCGGCCAGTGCAACAACCCGGCAAAATCCAGTCGACCCATGATTAGGCCGAACCCAGACGAGACCTGATTTATTTATTTTTTCAAATGTAGTTTTTCTTCTATATCCCTCTTTTTTCATATTTATTTAGTTGGTTGTTAACACTTTGTAAAGTTCACTACATAAATATTAGAAAAAATATTTTATTTTTTCAATGTGAGATTTAAAACCCTTTAGTATATATACTCTATGTTTCCAAGAAAAAAAGTTATTTTTTCAATTTGAGATTTGACACTTTTTCGTATATATACTCTATATGTTTCCAAGAAAAAAAGTTATTTTTTCAATGTGGGATTTGAAATCCTTTTGTATATATACTCTATGTCCATAAGAAAAAAGTTATGTTTTTTCAATGTGGGTTAAAAAACCTTTTGATTTAAATAATTCAACTTAAAATAATAACATAGTATCTTTTCAATGTGGGATTTGAAACCTTTTAATATACATACTTTATGTTCACAAGAAAAAAATTATTTTTTTAATGTAGGATTTGAAGTCTTTTTGTCTATATACTCTATGTTCACAAGAAAAAAGTTATGTTTTTTTAATATGGGATACAAAACTTTTTGGTTTAAATACTTCAACTTAAAAGGATAACATAATATCTTTTCAATGTGGGATTTGAAGTTTTTTACTATATATACTCTATGTTCACAAGAAAAAAATTATGTTTTTTCAATAATTCAACTTAAAAAAATAACATAGTATCTTTTCAATGTGGGATAAAAAACTTTTTAAAATATTATTTTAAACTTCATTATTTACAACATGTATAGCTTATATTCACATGGATTTTTTCTTAATTTTTTCATATGAAATATTAAAACTTTAAATATATTTTAAAATGTTTTTGGGTTAACCCATGAAACCCGGGATCCGACCTCTTAGCCGGGTCAACCCCCTGGCTGGATTTGATAATTATAATTCTTACAACAACATTGCTGTCTTGTTGGTTATGAACCTACGATTTGGGCAGTACATTATTATTATAGTATATTATCTTTTCTAAATCGCTACTGACCTTTGCAAGAAATTTCTCAAATGCTGTCTGGCAGACTCCTAAGACTTTTCACAGATGAATCCAAATTCGACAAGTCGAGAGTGGTGCCCAATTGATGAGGGCAAATTACATAAGCTTTTACAAGAGGAGAGGTCTAATTTAGCAAATCTGGTGCAGTATTTAATGGGGTAAGGTAACCAAACTACAATATTTGGGACTTTAGACAAGTATGCATTAACTAAGCTCAGCTTCGTGAAGGAATTGAGGTTCATTAATGTGAAATTCATTAGTGGCTGTAAAGTAAACGAGGCAAGGTAAGAATAGATAGATGCCCATCTATATTTTATAAATTAAGAAGAGGAAGCTAAAGCATACCGGATGTTGATTCCAAACGTGTTCAAGCTGACTAGCAGGCATTTTGAGTTCAACAAGTTTCTTTGGACGAAAATTAGTTGGCAACGATTTTAAAGGGAACCAACCCAGCAAAGAATCCTCAACTCATCTGAAAGAAATTGGAGGCCTTGAGAAAAGTGGATTCCGGTTGATTTCTAAAATGTCTATCTTCAATCTTTTAGGGTGTGTGGTTGCTCAGGCTCGTCAATATAATCTTTGGACAAACAGTGGATGGACTCCTTGAAAAAACAATGAGAGTTGATGCTCCAAAAGAACTCATGCTCCAAAAGAACTCATGCTCCCTTTAAGAACTCATGCTCCCTTTTCAAAGGACTCAGCCTCTTTTCTTCATCTCCTTTGTTGTTGAAAATGAGATCACTCTGGACTCCACCTTTGGTTATCAAATGGCATTCACATCTAATATCAAAGTCACCATCATTCTGACAGGGGCCAAATGAAACAACAGCACAAAAAGTGAAACCCGAGAACTGATCAGTACTATTAGTATGATTCCTATGAGCTGGTAGCTTGATTTTTACTGAAGATCCTTCGGTACTTTTATAACTGAACCACTCTGGAACTTCCGACCCAAGCACACATAAGCTAACTCGAATTGGCTTACCAAGATATTCCTGCATAGAAGAGAGTGAGAATGTGAGATACAGATACAAAACTATCATGATTTTTATATATATATCAAGATCAAGGGAGGAAGAATTCACCTGATTAAACAGTGATGTTGCAAAGTGTCCAATTCATAACCGGGTATCACACATAATTCTAATGCATGAATTCTGATCCGATTTGAAGCAACCGACAAAATTGAATTGCTGAGAAGCAGCTTCATACTCTTTCTCACCTTGTATGGATACACTTGCTACTGATTCTAGAGAGACGCAATCTGACGCAATTAAAACTTGTAGACTCGGTGGATTAAGCTCTAGTAAACAACGAAGCCTCTTGAAACCATCTAAAACGACTTTAATTAGCTTAGAAAGTTGCTTGATGTTTGCAGGTATCCTCTCAAAATGATTCCAAGATAACTTCAATGACATCAAAGAGCTTAAGCTGTCAGGAATTTCTAACATACCAGAATCTCCTAAATTCAAAAATTGGAGAGCCTAATTTATTGGTGGATGATGCTATTTCTTCTACTTCTGCAGACCATCAGTTCAGAATCCATTCAACATAGAACAATCTTGTACTTTAAGCCATTCAAGAGATTCCAGATCATAGATGTTGTCTGGAAGGCTTTCTAGCTTTTTGCAAGCACCAAGATTAAGCTCTTTAAGATATTTCAACTAGGTAATGATGTTTGGTAGACTTTGCTAGTTCAGAGCAATAGGCAAGATCAAGCGTCGCAAAAGATTTCAACTCGTTAATGTTGTTCGGAAGGCTTGCTAGTTTGAGCCATAATAAAGATGACACTTTACAAGACATTTCAAAAGTCTCCAATGCTGTTAGGAAGACTTGCTAGTTTTGATCAAGGAGAAAGATCAAGCTTTTGAAGAGATTTCAACTTGCCAATGTTGTTTGAAAGGCTTGTTAGTTTTGAGCAAGAAGAAAGATGAAGCTCTACAAGAGATTTCAACTCGCCAATGCTGTTTGGTAGACTTACTAGTTCTGAGCAAGAATCAAGATTAAGCATCACAAGACATTTCAACTCGCCAATGTTGTTTGGAAGGCTTGCTAGCTTCGAGCAATAACTAAGATTAAGCCTTAACATACATTTCAACTCGCCAATGCTATTTGGAAGACATGCTAGTTTTGAGCAAGAAGAAAGATGAAGCTCTAAAAGAGATTTCAACTTATTAATGCTATCTGGTAGATTTGCCAATTCTGAGCAACAATTAAGATCAAGTGTCCTAAGACATTTCAACTCGCCAATGTTGTTTGGAAGACTTGCTAGTTTTGAGCAAGAAGAAAGATAAAGCTCTGCTAGAGATTTTAACTTGCAAATGCTGTTTGGCAGACTTGCTAGTTTTGAGCAAGAATTAAGATCAAGCATCACAAGACATTTCAACTCGCCAATGCTGTCTGGAAGCCAAGCAAATTCTGAGCAATGATGAAGATTAAGGGTCACAAGACATTTCAACTCACCAATGCTTTCTGGAAGCCATGCTAGTTTATAACAATAACCGAGATGAAGCTCTATAAGAGATTTCAACTTGCCAATGCTGTGTGGAAGCCATGCTAATTCTGAGCAATGATGAAGTCTAAGCATCACAAGACATTTCAACTCGCCAATACTCTCTGGAAGCCATGCTAGTTTATAGCAATAACCAAGATGAAACTCTACAAGAGATTTCAACTTGCCAATGCTGTTTGGAAGCCATGCTAATTCTGAGCAATGATGAAGATTAAGCATCACAAGACATTTCAACTCGCCAATGCTCTCTGGAAGCCGTGCTAGTTTATAGCAATAGCCAAGATGAAGCTCTACAAGAGATTTCAACTTGCCAATGCTGTCTGGCAGACTTTCTAGTTCTGAGCAATAATAAAGATTAAGCTTCGCAAGAGATTTCAACTCGCCAATGTTGTCAGGAAGACTTACTAGTTTTAAGCAATAACCAAGATCAAGCCTAGGAAGACATTTCAACTCGCCAATGCTATCAGGAAGACTTGCTAGTTTTAAGCAAGATGAAAGATGAAGCTCTGCAAGAGATTTCAACTTGCCAATGCTGTCCGGAAGGCTTGCTAGTTTTGAGCAAGAAGAAAGATGAAGCTTTACAAAAGATTTCAACTTACCAATGCTGTCTGGTAGACTTGCGAGTTCTGAGCAATAATTTAGATCAAGCATCTCAAGACATTTCAACTTGCCAATGCTATCTGGAAGGCTTACTAGTTTTGAGCAGTAACCAAGATTAAGCTCTACAAGAGATTTCAACTCGCCAATGCTGTCAGGTATACTTGCCAGTTCTAAGCAATAACAAAGATCAAGCCTCGAAAGACATTTGAGCTCACCAAAGCTATCAGGTAGACTTGCTAGTTCTGAGCAATAACCAAGGTCAAGTCTCGAAAGACATTTCAATTGACCAAAGCTATCTGGTACACTTGCTAGTTTTGAGCAAAACTTAAGATCAAGTGTCGCAAGACAATTCAACTTGCCAATGTTGTCTGGAAAGCTTGCTAGTTTTAAGCAATAATAAAAATCAAGATTGTGAAAAGATTTCAACTCGCCAATGCTGTTTGGAAGGCTCGCTAGTGCTAAGCAATGATGAAGTTTAAGCTCTTTAAGATATTTCAACTTGCCAATTTTGTCTGGTAGACTTGTTAGTTTTGAGCAATAACCAAGATAAAGCCTCGCAAGACATTTCAACTCGCCAATACTATTTGGAAGGCTTGATAGTTTTGAGCAATGACAAGATTAAGTTCTACAAGAGATTCCAACTCACCAATGCTACCAGATAAACTTGTTAGTTCTGAGCAAAGCTCGAGATCAAGCGTCGCAAGACATTTCAACTCACAAATGCTGTATGGTAGACTAGCGAGACCTTTGCAGTGCGTTAAATTCAATTTAACAAGTCGAGTGAGGCACCCAATTGACGAAGGCAAAGTACATAAACTCTCACATTTCCTAAGATCTAATTCAGTAAGTCTGGTGCAGTATTTAATAGAGGAAGGTAACTTAACCAAACTACAACACCATGCCAGATTTAGAACCTCAAGATTTGGAACTTTGGACAAGTCTGAATTAACTAAGCTCAGCTTCGAGGAGTAACTGAGGTTCATTAATTTCAAATTCTCAAGTGGCTGTACAAAAAAAAAAAAAAAAAAGGCAAGGCAAGGCAAGGTAAAGAATAGATACAGGTTATGAATAATTTAAAAAATGTCCTATATTTGATAAAGAAGGATGCTAAAGCAACCTGACATTCATTCCAAAGTTCTTCGAGCTGGCTACAAGGCATTTTAAGCTCAACAAGTTTCTCTGGACAAAAATTTGATGGCAAGGATTTCAAAGGGTAATTATACCAGTAGAGAATCCTTAGCCCATTTGAAAGAAATTGAAGCCCTTGAGGAAGGCGAATCCTTGTTAGCTCATCTGGGGAATTTGGATTATGGAAATCGAACAATCTTAGATTATATATCCCATCAAATGCTGTAGGACTTAAGTTCATTTCTTTAGTTGCAGACATGTCGAGAGATATGGCTTCCACTTTTCCTGTCCCCTAATTACCAAAAGCAAAGAATAAGTTGCTGTACGAATTTGATTTTACAATTTTAACCAAGGCTACATCTCCTAGCTATTAACAAAAATGTCAAACAACAGTCAATTAATCACTTGGAACTGTTACCTGATGATTTGTTAATACATGATAGACATCCTCAGCCTCCCACAACCTGCTACGTCCTCTAAGATCAACGTTTTCTTGGTGGACAATTTGTCGCCCTAGTTTTTGCAGCATATCATGCATCCAGATCCTGTTGTCAATAATTTTTATGAGACAAATATCAGTGAGACGATCTATCCCACTTCTTTCTTGAAGATCTAGTGTTTGATGGAGAACATCCCTTCTGCACCATCCAAAGAAACATGCTATATCAAGAAATATTTTCTTTTCTGTCTGATTTAATTCATCAAAACACATTTCCAAACTTTTCTTAATGTCCTCGCCAATTTTTGTTCTTAGCTGTGCCACCTTACTTTCCCAGTATTCTACACTAGTCTTTTTGTATAGACTGGCACCTAAAGCCTCCAGAAATAATGGAATGCCTTCAACACAGCTTACCACACTTTTTGATAGCTCTGTATATCCTTGTATAGGATTATTTTGTCTGAAAGCATGCAAGCTGAAGAGTTCAAGAGCATCGTCTTCATTTAAATTCTTGACCTCGTAAATGTCGTCTTCTTCGCATGCATTTATAAGCACTTGCCAATCTCTACTTGTCACAATGATTCTACTTCCTTGGCCAAACAAACCATCCTCTCCTAGTAAATCTCTTAAATCTAGAGAACTGTTGACATCATTAAGAACTATGAGGACCTTTTTTCTTTGAAGCATTCGCTTAATTTACGGGGGTAACACCTTTGTGCCTATGTTCAGATCTTTGTTCTCTAATACTTCACGAAGAATTTCCTGCAGTACATGAACTAGTCCATGCTTATGTGATTCTGCCATTACATTTCGGAAAAAGCAATGACATGAGAGTTTCGATGATATACAGCTTCAGCCGTTGTTGACTTGCCTATACCACCCAACCCCCATATTCCCACAATGATCACACCGGTTGATCCAAAGGATAGTAACGATTCAATGTCTTCAACGCGTGATTTCATTCCAATAATGCGTTTTGAATCAATTGAGGGTGCAGGCATATGCTGCAATTTCTTTTGAATGTCAGAAACAATTTCCTCGATTAGCTTGGTCTCATCCCTGCAGTGCATAATAAAAGAAGAACAAATACAGGCTAGTAAGTCCAATAAGCCACTAGAACCTAACTTTTTTTTTTTTTTTTTATCATAGCATCAAACACAGTATTGATTCTCGAACAAAATGGTTTACATATGCTGAGGTTTAACATGCTGTAACTAGTTAGAGTTACTATTGACATCGCTTTAACCACAACTTTAGTTAGTTTATAACTTGTGTAAAGTCAAAGTAATGCTCTGGATTACGCACGAGGAAAAAAGAGAGAACAAGTGATTGAAAATATCTGCAGTTGAGAGAAAACACTTCCCTGTTCATAGTTGATTCTGTATAAAATTGCAGACCTCTGTTTTGTTGATTTAATCGAGTTTTCCATGTCCTCAATTACTTGTTAGTGATCCACCCATCCACCCAACAATACACACACACACACGCACGCACGCACACCATACAGTCACTAAACAAAATAACTTACCTGATGACTGTCGAATCCCAGCCCTTGAGATTAGCTATTTCTTTCGAAGCATGTCTCCAACTCTCTACTTCTTGAGAACTGCAATCACTTTCATGCTTGCAAATTGCGTCTCCATAGCTCCCAGTCAGATGTTGAACATGGCTTGGATCAAGTTGGTGAAAAACTGGCAAAACCTTCTGTCCTTTGGTCTCCATGCACTCAAGAATCTTGGAGAGTTCCCTCAAACAGAAAGTGGAATCTGCATAATTTTCAGAGAAAATGACTACCGAAATATATGACTCTTCAATCCTTTCCAAGAGGGCAGGCTCAATCTTTTCTCCTCCATGAAGTTTATAATCGATGTAAGCATGAATTTGGTTTTGACACAAAGCCTTGTAAAGATGACTTGTAAAACTATTGCGGGTGTCTGCGCCTCTAAAACTGAGGAACACATCGTACTTCCAATTCGAAGGAGTAATGGTAGGAGTGGAAGCCATACAAAAAAAGGCCTGATATATGTGTAAATAAGGTTTCTACGTCTGATAATTATTCCCTGTAACAAGCAAAAAGATAACAAATGATTATAATGATCAGTAACATAACAAGTAAAAATCATGTTGGCTATGATCCTTATTCGTTAAAACCAAAGAAAATATGTTCAAAGCCAAAGCCATATTATCAAAACCAACCGGAAAATAAAATTGGAGAAGAGAAAACCAGAAGGCAGCCAGCAAAAATACGAAGCAGCGGCATAAAAGAACAGAAAATAGACCCCAAAACATGGGCTAAAAACATACAGAACCCCTTTGAACTATTGGTTGTTTGGATTGACAATCCTTTTTTTTTTCTTTAAGTCTATGGATTAGGAACTCAACACTTTGGTGGTTTGATTTTGATTTATTTTGGAATGTTGATTGTGATATTAAAAGAATTGTTTTGGTGGTTTTTTTGGAATAATTATCTGAAAGTTGTGATGGTAAAGACTTGCCGGTGAATAATGATAGAGGAGGTTCTAATTCAAATACCTCATATTTGATGTACTAAAATCAAAAGAACAATAGTATAGAGGATGTAAATTAAAGTGGTCGGTGGTCTAGGGTGCGCAAAATCAGATGCAGGAAATAAGACCTTAGAAAACACAAGGGAATACTACATTGGTTCATGAATGTTGATCTAGAAGTAAACCATAACCTTCAAAAGAATTCCTTAAAACAAATTGTTGAACAAGATCAAAATGCCGAAAAGAAGATTGATATAGATGGGTCAGAAGAGAATGAATCACTGAATTATACAGAAAACTTAGCAGATTTATTTATGACTAGTGAGATAGAGTTAAATCCAAAAAGATATATACTCGCAAACGTAAGATGATCATAACTTTCAATTCAATTATTAAATCATATTTTTCTTATTCTATAAGGGGGTCCGCTTGCTTGGAGGCCAATTTCGTAATTTTTTCTAGACTTTCCTGGATTTCTAAACTCCCAAAAGAGATGTAAAGAACAGATCAGGAATATATAAAAAGAAAACTATTAGCCAGGGAAGAAAAGAGGATGAAAATAGACCAACAACAAGAAATAGCAAGAA
>Ga0325401_1000490_pt1 | contig 28659 bp, 35 predicted proteins | sample PopdelMetagenome_FD_205666 | JGI IMG/M metagenome (GOLD analysis project Ga0325401, IMG submission 205666) | Populus deltoides microbial communities from Bellville, Georgia, United States - Xylem-PdKOR-R2 | ecosystem: Host-associated > Plants > Phyllosphere > Stem > Wood/Secondary xylem | place...
GTTGCGCCGACCGGCGCGTCGGCATCAGCGTTTGGAGAACTGGAAGCTGCGGCGTGCCTTGGCGCGGCCGTACTTCTTGCGCTCCACGGTGCGGCTGTCGCGGGTCAGGAAGCCCGCCGCCTTGACCGGGGCACGCAGCGTCGGCTCGTACTTGGTCAGCGCCTGGCTGATGCCGTGCTTGACCGCGCCGGCCTGGCCCGACAGCCCGCCACCCTTGACGGTGCAGATCACGTCATACTGGCCCTCGCGCTCGGCGACCCCGAACGGCTGGTTGATGACGAGGCGCAGCGACGGACGTGCGAAATACACTTCCTGGTCGCGGCCGTTGATGACGATCTTGCCCGAGCCGGGCTTCAGCCACACGCGCGCGACCGCATCCTTGCGGCGACCGGTGGCATAGGCGCGGCCCTCCTTGTCGAGTTCCTGCTCGCGCAGCGGCGCGCGCTGCGTCGGCTCGTCGATCTGGCCGGTGAGGTACGCGTCGGCGGACGCGTCGGACTGGACAACAGCGGCCTCGCGCTGCTGGTTGAGCGCGGCGCCGAGATCGGACAGCGACTGGCGGTTGTCGGACATTATGCACCCACCTTGTTCTTGCGGCTCATGCCGGCGATGTCGAGAACCTCGGGGTTCTGGGCGGTGTGGGGATGCTCGTCGCCCTTGAAGATGCGCAGGTTGCGCATCTGCTGGCGACCCAGCGGCCCGCGCGGGATCATGCGCTCGACGGCCTTCTCCAGCACGCGCTCCGGAAAGCGACCTTCCAGCTGCTTGGCCGCGGTGATCTCCTTGATCCCGCCGGCATAGCCGGTGTGCTTGTAGTAGACCTTCTTCGCCGCCTTGTTGGAGGTGAAGCGGATCTTCTCCGCATTGATGACGACGACGTTGTCGCCGCAGTCGACGTGCGGGGTGAACGAGGTCTTGTGCTTGCCGCGCAGCACGTTGGCGATCACCACCGCCGCGCGCCCGACCACCAGGTCGGTCGCGTCGACGATATGCCACTTCTTCTCCACCTCGTGCGGCTTGGCCGCCTTGGTGGTCTTCATCAGCGCCTTCATGGGCGATTTGACCTTTCGGTTGAAACAGAGCGTGTCGCTCGGATTACGAACGGCGCGAATGCAGCGCCTTTGTAGTAGAAGTGCCGGAAAGTCAACCTTTCTGCGGCCTACATGGCGGGTACCAGAGTACCTTGTCGGCTGAGGTACAGGGTGAGCTGGTTATGGCCTCATACCCTGGTTGCCGACGCGTACGCCTTTTCCCGTCTGGAATCACTTGCATGGCCACGGCAGCAATCACGATGAAGCGTGGATGGTAAGGCTGCCGCCATAAGGATCGATTGTCCGCTTGGATAAGCTAGCGACGTTCCAGCTATCGTCTCGTTCGGGAATGAAGCGATCCGCTCAATACCGGAACTGCTGACCGGGCCTAGTCGCGCCACCGCCCAGTCACCGCAGTCGCCAAACGGTACGAGCCAATTTGGCGCCGCCAGGTAGTCGATGGCGCGGGCAACCTTCCGCCTACGCATATGCAACCAGCCGGTTTGGTGTGATGTGGCTATAGATATGGTGTGACGAAGGTCAGTCGTCACGACAGGGGCGACCGCCCGCGATCAGGCGCGTCGCCCGGTGGCGTGTGCCGCGGCCACCGCTGCGATCAGCAGCAGTGCGGCATTGGCCTGGTGCGCCACCGCCACTTCGATCCTTACGCCCGACAACAGGGTTGCGATGCCGAGCGCGATCTGAACCGTCACCAGCCCCACGACCCACGACCCTGCACGTCGCGCGCCCGCGCGTCCGGCGCGATAAGCCAGCCACAGCAGCGTGGCGGCGGCGGCAAAGGCGAGCCACCGATGGATGAACTGCACCACCACCGGGTTGTCGATCGCGTTGGCCCAGCCGGGCGCCAGCATCGGCACGCCTGCGGGAAACCAGGCATCGCCCATCAACGGCCAACTGGCAAAGGCGTAGCCCGCATCCAGCCCCGCCGTCAGTGCCCCGTAAAGCAATTGCAGGGTCAATGTCCCAAGCGCCACGGCGGCCACGCCCGCCAGCCGAGCGGGGCGGGCGACCGGCCGATGCTCCAGCGCCCTGAGGTCGAGCGCGGTCCAGACGATCCCACCCAGGATAAAGAGCGCAGTCAGCAGATGCACTGCCAGCCGGATATGGCTGACATCGGTCCGCAGCGACAGCCCCGATGCCACCATCCACCAGCCGATCGCACCCTGCAGCCCCCCCAACGCCAGCAACGTCCCAAGTCGCCAGCCGAAGCCGCGCGGGATCTGGCGCCGGATCGCGAACCATGCCAGCGGAAGCGCGAACGCCAGCCCGATGATCCTCCCGAGCAGCCGGTGCGCATACTCCCAGAAAAAGATGGCCTTGAACCCGGCCAGCGTCATGCGGTGATTGAATGCGGCATATTCGGGAATCTGCTTGTAGCGGTCGAACTCGGCCTGCCACTGCTCGGCGTTGAGCGGGGGAACTGCGCCGCTGATCGGCTTCCATTGAGTGATCGACAGTCCCGACTCGGTCAGCCGGGTGATACCCCCGACGATCACCATCGCGACGATCAGCGCGGCAACGAGGTAAAGCCACCGTTTTACCGCGCGCGGGCGCCCGATCACGACAAAGGCGGGGGAAGGCTGAAGCATCCTGTCTAGGTAGGCTGCTGCTGCCCCTACGCCAAGCACTTGATCGGTCGCGCCGATGTGATGTTGTAACGCAAATGACGCTTCGCTATGTATGTGTCATGGCCGCCAAGAAGCGCTTGTTCCAGATTGCCGGGCTCGATCGGGTCGCGATCGCGCTGTCGGGTCTGTGCGTGGTGCATTGCCTTGCCACGGCCGTGCTGGTGGCGATGATGTCGGCAGCGGGCGGCTTGCTGTTCGCGCCTATCTTTCACGAAATGGGGCTGGTCATCGCGATTGCACTGGGCGGCGTGGCGCTCGGGCGCGGGATCCTTCTTCATGGCTACATGATGCCGGCGGCGATGGGTGCGTTGGGGCTCGGCATCATGGCAGGCGCCTTGACGATCCACGACCATGACGGCGGCGAGGCCCTGTGGACGGTGATCGGCGTCGGCCTTCTCGCCTTCGGGCACGATCTGAACCGCCGCGCTCATGGCTGAAACTTGCGACGGGTCGTGCCAAGGCCTACATCTCGAATATGGTTCAGGCGCATGATCATCGCGAGCATCACGGCGCCGATCTGACGCGAGTCGCGCGGGCAACGCTGGAGCGGTCGGGCGAGCAATGGACGCCGATGCGGGAAGGTGTGTTCACCGCGCTGGCCGGGTTCGACAAGCCGGCTTCCGCCTATGACATCGCGGAAGCGCTGTCCAAGCGTGAGGGTCGCCGGGTCGCTGCCAACAGCGTGTACCGTATTCTGGACCTGTTTGTCGGGTCCAACCTGGCGCGACGGGTGGAAAGCGCCAACGCCTATGTCGCCAACGCGCATCCCGATTGCCTCCACGATTGTATATTCCTGGTCTGTGACAGCTGTGGCCAGACCACTCATCTCGATGATGACCGCCTGACCGGGGGCGTCCGGCACGCGGCGGAAGCGGCGGGTTTTGCGCCCGAGCGCCCGGTTATCGAGGTGCGCGGTCGGTGCGCGACCTGCGAAGCGCAATAACCGGGGGCGATTGCCCAACCGTTTCAATCGACACCATCGACGCGGTTCGATAGATGCGGACACATGGATCCCTCTACCACCCCGCTCCTGGACACGATCCGCGACCCGCATGACCTGCGTCGGCTAGCTCCGGATCAGCTTCGTCAATTCGCTGATGAGTTGCGGCACGAGACGATCGCAGCGGTGGGTGTCACCGGCGGGCATCTCGGGTCCGGACTGGGCGTCGTCGAGCTGACGACCGCGATCCACTATGTGTTCGATACTCCGCGTGACCGGCTGGTCTGGGATGTCGGCCACCAATGTTATCCGCACAAGATCCTGACCGGGCGGCGTGAGCGAATCCGAACATTGAGGCAAGGCGGCGGGCTGTCCGGCTTCACCAAACGATCGGAGAGCGAGTACGACCCATTCGGCGCGGCGCACTCGTCCACTTCGATCTCGGCAGCGCTGGGCTTTGCGGTCGCCAACAAGATTGCCGACCAGCCCGGCAAGGGGATCGCGGTGATCGGCGACGGCTCGATGTCGGCGGGCATGGCGTACGAAGCCATGAACAATGCCGAACAGGCGGGCAACCGACTGGTCGTCATCCTCAACGACAACGATATGTCGATTGCGCCGCCGGTGGGCGGCTTGTCGGCGTATCTTTCGCGGATCGTTTCCAGTCGCGAATTCCTGGGTCTGCGCGAGCTGCTCAAGCGCTTCGCCCGCAAGCTGCCCCGTCCACTCGGCGAGGCGGCACGCAAGACCGACGAGTTCGCCCGTGGCATGACCATGGGCGGGACGCTGTTCGAGGAATTGGGCTTCTACTACGTCGGTCCGATCGACGGTCACAACCTCGACCATTTGATCCCGGTGCTGGAGAATGTCCGCGATGCGGAGGAAGGCCCGATCCTGGTCCATGTCGTAACCAAAAAGGGCAAGGGCTACGCCCCGGCGGAGAATGCCGCAGACAAGTATCACGGCGTCCAGAAGTTCGATGTCATCACCGGCACCCAGGCCAAGGCGCCGCCGGGACCGCCGCAATATCAGAACGTGTTCGGCGACCAGCTGGTGCGCGAGGGCGAGCGCGACCCGACGATCGTCGCGATCACTGCCGCGATGCCGTCCGGTACCGGCGTCGATCGCTTCGCCACCGCGTTTCCCGACCGCACCTTCGACGTCGGCATTGCCGAGCAGCACGCCGTCACCTTCGCCGCCGGACTCGCGGCACAAGGGATGCGACCCTTCTGCGCGATCTATTCGACCTTTCTCCAGCGAGCCTACGATCAGGTCGTTCATGACGTCGCGATCCAGAACTTGCCCGTCCGTTTCGCGATCGACCGTGCCGGGCTGGTGGGAGCCGACGGCGCGACCCATGCTGGCTCGTTCGACGTCACCTATCTCGCGACGCTGCCCAATTTCGTGGTCATGGCCGCCGCGGACGAGGCGGAGCTGGTCCATATGACCCACACCGCCGCGCTACATGACAGCGGTCCCATCGCCGTCCGCTACCCGCGCGGCAACGGCACCGGCGTGCCCTTGCCGGACACGCCAGAGCGGCTGGAGATCGGCCGCGGGCGGATCGTGCGCGAAGGAAAGACGGTGGCGATCCTTTCGCTGGGCACCCGCTTGGCCGAGGCGTTGAAGGCCGCGGACCAGCTCGATGCGCGTGGGTTGTCGGCCAGCGTTGCCGACCTGCGCTTCGCCAAGCCGCTGGACGAAGCGCTGATCCGCCGGTTGCTCACCACCCACGAGGTGACTGTGACGATCGAGGAGAACGCGGTCGGCGGCCTTGGTGCCCATGTTCTGACATTGGCCTCGGACGAGGGACTGATCGATGGGGGGCTCAAGCTGCGCACCTTGCGACTTCCCGATCGGTTTCAGGATCAGGACAAGCCCGAGGTGCAATATGCGCAAGCCGGGCTGGACGCGGATGCGATCGTCGCGACGGTGCTGGGCGCGCTGCGCCACAACAGCGCGGGCGTGACGGAGGGCGCGCGGGCCTGAAGCTCAGCGAGTTGCGTGTTGCGAGCGCCACGGACCATGCGCCGCATGGGTCAAGGTGGCGTGCGCATCGCCCGGTGGCCGCGAGTGACCGAAGCCGTCGGTTGCGGCCCCGACCACCCGATCGAGCAGGTCCTGCCCTTCGGGCCAGTGACCGATCCCGCTTGCGGCGTTGAGGTGCCCGGCCGTTCCGGCATCGACGAAGTGGCTGCCCCACGCGGCTGCCAGGCTGCGTGCACGGTCGGGAGCGATCCATGGATCGTCCTGTGACGCGACGACGATCGACGGGAACGGAATCGCCGTCTGTGGAGTGGGGGCGAACCCGTGCAGTTCGGGGCGGGCATCGCCGCGATCGACATCTGCCGGCGCGACCAGCAGCGCGCCAGCCATAAGGCTGTGGGGACAACGCCGCCCACCACGCCACCGCGATGCAGCCAAGCGAATGCGCCGCCAGCACGACGGGCGCCTCGGCCTGCCGGATCGCCTGGTCTAGCCGCGTGACCCAGCTGTTGCGGTGGGGCGTGTTCCACATGCCGAGCTCGGCCCGGACCACCGAAGGCCGGTCGCGCTCCCACAGGGTCTGCCAGTGGGCAGGGCCGGACCCGTTAAGCCCTGGCACGGTCAGAACGGTCGGCTGCGATCCCCCGAACGGGGCAAACGATCCCATGGCACACTCTCCTAGGCTGAATGGCCTGAAGGAACGTGGTCGACGGCAACGCTCTAGGATACGTCCCCGACGGCCACGCTCCCGTCAGTCAATTTATTCCTATCTGCGTGGTGGGCAATGCCGCCTGCGTCCGAGCGACGGCCGCTTGCGGCGGGTGGAGCGTGCAGGATAAGGGCGCCGTTATGGCCAAGCAGCGCGCCGACCAGATGCTCGCCGACCGCGGCTTGGCCGAAAGCCGGACCCGTGCGCAGGCGCTGATCATGGCCGGGCTGGTCTTTGCAGGCGACCGCAAGGTGGACAAGCCCGGCCAGCTGCTGCCTATCGATGCCCTGCTGGACGTTCGCGGGCGCGACCATCCGTGGGTTTCGCGGGGCGGCATCAAGCTCGCGCACGGGCTCGATCATTTCGGTTGGAACGTCGGCGGCGCGGTGGCGATCGACGTGGGATCGTCGACCGGCGGCTTCACCGACGTGCTGCTCAGTCGTGGCGCGACACGCGTCTATGCGGTCGACAGCGGCACCAACCAGCTCGCCTGGGCGCTGCGGCAGGACCCGCGGGTGATCGTCCACGAACAGACCAGCGCCCGTATCCTGACCCGCGCGCACGTGCCCGAGCCCGTTGATCTGGTGGTATGCGATGCAAGCTTCATCGGACTTGCCAAGGTGCTCGAACGTCCTCTGTCGCTTGCGGCGACGCCGGCCAGACTGATGGCGCTGGTCAAACCGCAGTTCGAGGCGGGACGTGACGAGATTGGCAAGGGCGGGGTGGTGCGCGACCCCGCAGTTCGCGAGCGGGTGTGTGCGGAGGTGGCCGATTGGCTTCGCGGCGTCGGCTGGGTGGTCGAGGGCGTGTCCGAAAGCCCGATCACCGGGCCTGAGGGCAATGTCGAATACCTGCTGGCCGCGGATCGGGCCTAGCGTGGATCATCCGCTCGTCCGTGCCCTGTTTACCCGGCGCTAACCCTGCGGCAGGAAGAACCCGATCCGGTTCGGTAAGGGAAGATGGGTGAGCGAGATCGCATCCAGGGGTCAGCTGCGGTTGTCCTTTCTGCGCTGGGCGGCGGTGACGGTGCCGGCCATGCTGCTGCTGGGCTTTCTGTCCGGCCGGGCGGTGCCTGCAGGCGACAACAATGCGTGGTATGCTGCGCTGGCCAAGCCGGCGCTGACCCCGCCGGGGTGGCTGTTCCCGGTTGCATGGGGGCTGCTGTACGTCCTGATCGGGCTGGCACTGGCGATGATCCTCAACGCGCGCGGCGCAAGGGGGCGTGGGCTTGCGGTAGCGCTATTCCTGCTCCAGTTCGCCGGCGCGCTTGTCTGGATGCCGCTGTTCTTCGGCGCACACCGCATCGGCGCCGCGGCGATGCTGATCGCATGCATGGTGGTGATCGGCAGCGTCGCGACGGTGCTGTTCGCGCGCATCCGTCGCGCCGCTGCCTGGCTGATGGTGCCTTACCTGGCCTGGATCAGTTTCGCGGGCGTGCTTACGTGGAGCATCGGGCGGCTCAACCCGCAGGCCGATACCCTTGCACCAGGCTCGCGTACGTCCCAGATGCTGTGACGCAACATGGGTGGAACGACATGCAGTCCGAAAACCGGATTTTCGACGACCTTGTCAAGATGGTGAATGGTGCCGCCGGTACGCTGGCGGGCATGGGTCGCGAGGCGCAGGATGCATTTCGCCAGAAGAACCGCGAATGGCTGGCTGGCATGGACCTCGTTACTCGCGACGAGTTCGAGGTGGTCAAGGCGATGGCCGCCGCCGCCCGCGACGAGGCGGACGCGTTGCGGGCGCGACTGGATGCGATCGAAGCGCGTGGTGCTGATCCCGTTGCTGGCGTCACGGACTCGCTGTCCTGAGTTTTCCACAGCTTTCTCGACAGGATCGTCCACCGCCGTTGCCCGTGCCGTTGGCGGCGGTCACAAGTCGGCGATTGTTGAGGCGACCGCGATGATGCTCGACCAGTCCGATGCCCTGCCCGACGATGCGGCGCCGATTGACATGCTGGAAGCGTATTACGCTGCGCATGGCTGGGACCACGAGCGTCATGATGACGAGATCGTCGCCACCGTAAAAGGCAGCTGGACCAGCTATGAGCTGCGCGCGCTGTGGCGAGAGGATGACAGCGTCCTCCAATTCCTCGCCTTTCCCGACATCAAGGTGCCTGACGATCGCCGCGCTCAATTCTACGAAGCCGTTGGGCTCGTCAACGAACAGCTGTGGATCGGACATTTCGAGCTCTGGTCTTCCTCGGGCGTCTTGCTGTTTCGGCACGCGGCGATGGTCGACAGCGGCAATGACGGAACATTGTCGCTCGCAACAGCCGAACTGCTGGTCGAGTCGGCGATGGAGGAGTGCGAGCGCTTCTATCCCGTGTTCCAATTCGTGCTTTGGGGCGGCAAGACTCCGCGGGAAGCGATCGCGGCGGCGATGATCGAAACGCAGGGCGAGGCGTGAGGCGAAGGTGATCTCCGGGCGGCTGTTGATGATCGGGTGCGGCAACATGGGCCGTGCGATGCTCGACCGCTGGCTTGCCGCGGGGCTCGACCCGAAGCAGGTGACGGTGGTGAGCCCGAGCGGCCGTGCCATGCCCGCCGGGGTCGCGGTGGTGCGTGCCATTCCCGACGTGGAGCAAAGCGTCTATGCTACGATAGTGCTCGCGCTCAAGCCGCAGCAGATCGATGCGGTGCGCGGTGGCCCGATCGCAACCCATGCGCCCACGCTGCTGTTGTCGATTCTGGCTGGCGTGGAAGAAGCGGTTCTCGCGGAGCTGTGCCGGACCGGTGCCGTGGTGCGCGCCATGCCGAACCTGCCGGTCGCGATCGGCAAGGGGGTGACCGCCCTGCATAGCTGCTCTGCCTCCGATCCCGCGCGGGTCATGGCGGAAACCTTGGCTGCGCCGTTAGGGCTGGTCGAGTGGATCGAGGCCGAAGCGCAGTTCGACGCGGCTACTGCGCTGGCGGGCTGTGGCCCTGGCTTCGTGTTCCGCTTCGCGGACGCGCTGGCGGGGGCAGGTGTGGCGCTGGGGCTGACGGCGGACCAGGCGATGCGACTCGCGCTCGCGACGCTGGAAGGCGCGGCAGCAATGGCGGCCGCGAGCCACGAAACTCCCGCGACCCTGGCCGATCGGGTGGCAAGTCCGAGCGGTTCCACCCGGGCGGGGCTGGACGTGCTCGACCGAACGCCTGGCCTCCACGACCTGCTCCGTGACACCTTGGCAGCTTCCGCCCGCCGCAATGCCGAGATGGCCGTAGCCGCGCGAGGCATCTAGGGCAGCAGCAGCGAGCCGTCCCCGTAGGAATAGAACCGGTAGTTCTGCTCAATCGCATGAGCGTAAGCCGCCTGCATGCGGTCGAGCCCCATCAGCGCCGAAACCAGCATGAACAGCGTCGAGCGTGGCAGGTGAAAGTTGGTGAGTAGGCCGTCAACCGCGCGAAAGCGATAGCCGGGCGTGATGAAGATAGCGGTGTCGCCCTCGAACGGCGCAACCGTGCCGTCGTCTGTGGCCGCGCTTTCCAGAAGGCGGAGCACGGTGGTGCCGACCGCAATTACCCGGCCGCCTGCGGCGCGAACCGCGTTGAGGCGGTCGGCGGCGGCGGTGTCGATGCGACCCCATTCGGCGTGCATCCGGTGGTCGGCCGTGTCGTCCGCCTTGACTGGGAGGAAGGTGCCCGCGCCGACATGGAGCGTCAGCGTCGCGTGTTCGATACCGGCTGCGGTGAGCCCGTCGAGCAGAGCGGGGGTGAAATGGAGGCTGGCCGTGGGAGCTGCGACCGCGCCGGGCTCGGCCGCGAACAAGGTCTGGTAGTCGGCTGCATCTGCCGCGTCGGCGGCGCGCTTGCCGGCGATGTAAGGGGGAAGCGGCATCCGACCGACCCGCGCGAGTAGCTGTTCGACCGGTTCGGTGCCGGCGAAGTCGAGGGCCCAGCTGCCATCATCGCCGCGTGCGCTCGCGATGGCGCTTACGTCCTCGCCGAACGCAATCGCGTCGCCATCGCGCAAGCGACGGCCGTTGCGCACGAAGGCGCGCCAGCGACGGGGACCCTCGCGCTTGTGGAGCGTCGCGCCGATGCTGGCGTCTCCGCGCCGGCCCTCCAACTGGGCGGGGATGACGCGAGTGTCGTTGAACACCAGCAGGTCACCCGCCCGCAACAGCGAGGGCAGGTCGCGGACGCCGCGATCGGCGGTCTCCGCCCCGTCGAGCACCAGCAATCGCGCCGTGTCGCGTGGCGAGGCGGGGCGAAGCGCGATGCGTTCGGGGGGCAGCGCGAAGTCGAACAGGTCGACCTTCACCGGCGTACGGCGGGGGTCCGGCGCGGGGCAGGTGCGGGTGCTCGGCGGCTGGGCGCAGTGGCGCGGTCGCCGGGCGCGAGCTTGGGTGTGGCCTTGCCCGCAGGGCGACCGGTTCCCGGCAGCGTCACCGGTTCACCCAGTGCGGCGGGCGGGGGTGGGGGTGCGGCGACAAAGGCCGGTGGGCTGTCGGCGGCGACATAGGCGTGGACGATGCGGCTCGGGCTGGTAGGCGGCTCGCCACGCTCGATCGCGTCAACATATTGCATTCCGTCGATCACCCGGCCGAACACCGTGTACTTCTTGTCGAGTGCAAGGCGTGGCTGGAAGACGATGAAGAACTGGCTGTTCGCGCTGTTGGGATCGTCGGCCCGCGCGGCGGAGACGGTGCCGCGGACGTGGGGTAGGTAGTTGTATTCGGAGGGGACGTTGGGCAGGTCGGAGCCGCCGGTGCCGTCGCCCTTGGGGTCGCCACCCTGGGCCATGAAGCCGTCGATCACCCGGTGGAAGGCCAAGCCGTCGTAAAAATGGCCGCGGGTCAATAGCTTGATACGGTCGACCATCTTGGGTGCGACGTCAGGACGGAGCCAGATCGTCACCCGGCCGCCGGTCGACAGGTCGAGATAGAGGAGGTTCTGGGGGTCGGTGATCGACGCAACCGGTGCGCGCTGGGCGGTGGTCTGGACGGGTTGGGTCGCGGCCTGGGGCGGGGTGGCGGCGGGCTGCGAGGGGGCGGGGACAGGGGTTGGGGCGGGGGCCGGCGTCTGCGCATGGGCAGGGGTTGCGACGACGAGGCCGAGAAACGCGAACAGGCCGGCAGGACGCATGGATTCACCGTGGACAGCAGCGGAAAGCGCGCCGCTTAGCGCACAACCGTGCTTGCGCCAAACTGAATGGGTGTGCGGGACGCGGGGCGACGCAGCCGGGCCCGGGAGGAAGCGGTCAGGCGGCGCCGCGCGGCCCCAGCGCCGCGACGCGTGCCACGACCTCGTCGCGCACCGTCGGCGGCACGAAGCGGGCGATCTCGCCGCCGTATAGCGCGATCTCCTTGACCAGCCGCGATGCGATCGGTTGCAGCGCGACGTCGGCCATCAGGAAGATGGTCTCGACCTCGCGGTTGAGCTGCTGGTTCATGCCGGCCATCTGGTATTCATATTCGAAGTCGGCGACCGCGCGCAGCCCGCGGACGATGACGCTCGCCCCCTGCTGCGTCGCGAAGTCCATCAGCAGCGAGTCGAAGGGCATGACCCGGATATCGCCGCCGACCGCCGCGACCTCGCGCGTGACGGTCGCCATGCGTTCGTCCAGCGTGAACATCGGCGACTTGGACGGATTCGTCGTCACCCCGATCACCAGCCGGTCGACCAGCTTGGCACCGCGGCGGATGATGTCCATGTGCCCCAGCGTCACGGGGTCGAAGGTGCCGGGATAGACGCCGATGCGGCTGCCGCAGGTCACGCGGTCGCGCTCACCGGTCGCGCTCCACGACATAGCGGGCGATCGCGCGCAGGAGGTCGGCGTCGCTGCCCCAGCCGCGCAGGTGGTCGATCGCCTGGTCGACCAGCAGCCCGCATCGTTCGCGCGCGCGAGCCGGCCCGAGCAGGGTGAGAAAGGTTGCCTTGCCCTGTTCGCCGTCCTTGCGCAGCTTCTTGCCGACGGTGGCCTCGTCGCCCTCCGCGTCGAGCAGGTCGTCGGCGATCTGGAAGGCGAGGCCGAGGTCATGGGCATAGCCGCGCAGCGACGTGCGCGCCTGCGCGTCGGCGCGGCCGAGGATCGCGGCAGCCTCGACGGAGGCGGCGATCAGCGCGCCCGTCTTCATCTGCTGGAGCCGGGTTACGGTGGGAAGGTCAAACTGCTCGCCATCGGCCTTGAGGTCCATCGCCTGGCCGCCCGCCATCCCGGTCGGCCCCGCGGCGCGGGCGAGGTCGAGCACCAGTTCGGCGCGGACCAGCGGATCGGGATGGGTGGCGGGTTCGGCCAGCCATTCGAACGCGAGCGCATGGAGGCAGTCGCCCGCCAGCACCGCGGTCGCCTCGTCATACGCCTTGTGGACGGTGGGCCTGCCGCGACGCACGTCGTCGTCGTCCATCGCCGGCAGGTCGTCGTGGACGAGGCTGTAGACGTGGATCGCCTCGATCGCGAGACCGGCGCGGATCGCCCGGTCCTCGGGCACGTCGAACAGCCGCGCGGTAGCCGCGACCAGCAGCGGGCGCAGCCGCTTGCCGCCGCCGATCGCGGCGTGGCGCATCGCCCGGTACAGGTCGGCGCGCGGATCGTCGGGGATCGCCAGCAGCGCGTCGAACCCGCGGTCGATCGCGTCGGCCACCTCGCCAAGCGCGTTTCCGAGCGGCTGGAGCATCGTCGCCATCAGCCCGCCTGGAAGGGCCGGGTGCCGGCGGGGCGCCCTTCCGCATCAAGCCGGATCGCCTCGATCCGCGCCTGCGCCGCGTCGAGCCGCTCGGCGCAGCGCGCGCGCAACCGGTCGCCGCGTTCGTACAGGGCGATCGATTCGTCGAGGCTGGCATCGCCGCTTTCCAGCCGGGCGACGATCCGTTCCAGCTCCTTCAGCGCGTCCTCGAAAGAGAGGGCGTCCACGTCGGGGGCGGCGGCGGCAGGGGCGGGGTCCATGCGGGCGCTATGCGACAGCGGCCGGGCGGGAGCAAGCCGGGGTCAGCGCAGCTGGCGGCTGAAGGTGTACAGCACCGACACGCCGACCAGCCCGAGGTCGATCGCCGCCTGGACACGAACGGGCGCCCGATCGCGCGCATCATGGGTCAGCAGGCGGAAATCGGCGGTGGGGTGGCGCGCGGCGACCGCGATCAGGCCCAGAGCGGCGGCGGCGGCGATGACCACCCGGCGATTGCGCATGCGAAATTCCTCCCGTCCGCCGATGCTAACCTGCCGCGCAAACCCCCGCAAGCCTCACGCGGCAAGCGCAATCGGTGCGGCGTCGCGGGCGCGGTCCCGCCCGGCCGCCTTCGCGGCGAACAGCGCCTCGTCGGCGCGGCGGTACAGCGCCTTCCAGTCGGCCTCGCGCAGCAGCGGCCCCGTGGAACTGCCCGCGCTGGCGGTGACGGTCATGTCGAACGGCAGCACCGCTTCGCGGACGGCATCGATCAGGACGGCGCCCGACGCGATCGCGCCCGCGGCGGCGACCACCACGAACTCCTCGCCGCCGAAGCGCGCCACCAGCGGGGCGCCCGGCCCGTCCCCCGCCGTGCGCGCCAGCACGGCGGCGACGATGCGCAGCACCTCGTCGCCGCCGTCATGCCCGATCGTCTCGTTGACCTGTTTGAAATGGTCGAGATCGACGACGAACAGCGTCTGCGCGCCTTCACGCCCGATCGCGCGCGACAGAAAGGCGCGCCGGTTGAGCAGGCCGGTCAACGGATCGGTATCGGCAAGGAGGCGGGCGGCGTGTTCCTGCGCCCGCGCGCGGTCGCGCTCGCGGATCACGAGCAGGATGCGGTAGGCGACCGCGAGGCTGGAGATCACCGCCTCCAGCGCCATCGAGATCACCGTCGACTGGTCGAGCCAGAAGCTCCACGCGATCAGCCCGAGCGAGGAGGCGACCCGCAGCCCGGCCAGCAGGATCGGCGCGCCCCAGGCGAGCGCGAAGATCCACAGATAGTTGCTGCGCAGCCGCCACGCCCGCCACAGGATCACCGGCACCAGCGCCAGCAGGACGACGAAGCCGGCGCTGGTCAACCGGTCGAGCAACGCGAAATGCGCGGGCGCGGCGAACGCATCGAGCAGGCCGACACCGATCACGCCTGCGCCGACGAACCGTGCGGCGAGGCCGAATGCCCCGGCAAAGACGCGCGGTTCGAAGAAGCTGCGTGCGAAGCCCAGCGCCGCCGCGCCCGCACAGCCGAGCAGGACGGTTGTGATCCGGTAGCGATCGTTGTTGTCGAGCGCGGGTACCAGCTGGCCGAGCGCACCCGACGAACTCAGCGCATAGCCGAGCAGCGTCAGCACCATCACGCAATAGGCGGGCTGGAACCGCTGGCGCAGCACCGGCCACAGCGCCAGGTTATAGACCACCAGCGCCAGCGCGAGCCCCGCGAACCCGCCATAGAAGGCCGCCAGCAACACCTCGCGATCGGCGGTGCCGCCGTGATCGGCGAGTGCGGCGCCCAGCACGATGCCGCGCAGCCCCGCGGCACCCCGGACATGCCACAACAGGCGGACGGGGCGGGCGTCGTGATGCGGCGGGATCAGCGAGATCGTGTTGCCGAGCAGCAGGTGGCGTCCGGCATCGGCGCTGGTGAACCCGGTCTGGCGGATCGCACCGTCCGCATAGAGGACGTGCAGCGTCACCGCGTGCTGCCACAGCCCGGCGAAGCGGACGGACAGGCCATGCCGTCCCGTCATGTCGGGCAGCGGTTGCGACAGGACCCAATAGTCGCCCGCGCCGAACCGGTGCTGGGGGGTGCGGCAGTCGAAGCCGCCGGGTTGCGGAAACAGCGCGGCGGCGGTCAGCCCCGGCGCGTCGCGGCGGACGCACACCGCGATCGGATCGCCCTCGATCATCCCGGCGCGCGCGCCCGCCGGTGCGAATGCCAGCACCAGCGCGATGGCTGCCATTATGCGTCGTGCCCACCCCATGGGTGCAGGGGTATAGCGCTTAACACGAATTAATGGTTAACGCCGGACGGGTAAGGACGATCATCGCGCCGATGGTCGCCACGATTTTCGTCCGGGGGGCTACGGGGGATCGGTCGGAAGCCGGATCCCCCCTTGCACAAGCGCGCGAAAAGGGGCGCCGGATCACTCCGACGCCCCTGCCATTCGATCGTCACCCGATCACTTGACCTCGGCGGGTTCCTCCGCCCCGGTGCCCTTGGGGCCGCCCTTCTTGCGCGGCTTCTTGGGCGCGGCGGGTTCGATGCCGAAGGACAGCGCGCCGTCCTTCATCCTGACCGTCACCTCGCCGCCATGGACGAGCTTGCCGAACAGCAGCTCCTCGGCCAGCGGCTGCTTGATCTTCTCCTGGATCAGGCGGCCCATCGGCCGCGCGCCATATGCCTTGTCATAGCCCTTCTCGGTCAGCCAGCTCTTGGCCGCGTCATCGAGCGTGATGTGGACGTTGCGGTCGGCGAGCTGGAGTTCGAGCTGGAGGATGAACTTGTCCACCACCCGCGCGACGACCTCGGTCGGCAGGTAGCCGAACGGGACGATCGCATCCAACCGGTTGCGGAACTCGGGCGAGAACATCCGGGTCACCGCCTCCTCGTCCTCGCCCTCGCGGGTCAGCTGGCCGAACCCCAGCGTCTCGCGCGCCATGTCGGCGGCGCCGGCATTGGTGGTCATGATGAGGATGACGTTGCGGAAATCGACGGTCTTGCCGTGCTGGTCGGTCAGCCGTCCGTTGTCCATCACCTGAAGAAGGATGTTGAACAGGTCCGGATGCGCCTTTTCGATCTCGTCGAGCAGCAGGACGCTGTGCGGGTTCTGGTCGACCGCGTCGGTCAGCAGACCGCCCTGGTCGAACCCGACATAGCCCGGGGGGGCGCCGATCAGCCGGCTGACCGAGTGACGCTCCATATATTCGGACATGTCGAACCGCTGGAGCGGGATGCCCAGGATCGTCGACAGCTGCTTGGCCACCTCGGTCTTGCCGACGCCGGTGGGGCCGGTGAACAGGTAGTTGCCGATCGGCTTTTCCGGATCGCGCAGGCCCGCACGGCTGAGCTTGATCGCCGAGGACAGCTTCTCGATCGCCGAGTTCTGCCCGAACACCACCCGCTTCAGGTCGTTCTCCAGGCTGGCGAGCGCGATGGTGTCGTCGGTCGACACCGACTTGGGCGGGATGCGCGCCATGGTGGCGATCACCGCCTCGATCTCCTTGGGGGTGATCGTCTTCTTGCGCTTCTGGACGGGCACCAGCATCTGCATCGCGCCGACCTCGTCGATCACGTCGATCGCCTTGTCGGGCAGCTTGCGGTCGTTGATGTAGCGCGCGCTGAGCTCCACCGCCGACTTGATCGCGTCGGGGGTGTATTTGACCTGGTGATGGTCCTCGAACGCGGAGCGCAGCCCGGCGAGGATCTTGATCGTGTCCTCGATCGTCGGCTCGTTGACGTCGATCTTCTGGAACCGGCGCAGCAGCGCGCGATCCTTTTCGAAGTGGTTGCGGAACTCCTTGTAGGTGGTCGAGCCGATGCAGCGGATCGAGCCGCCCGACAGCGCGGGCTTGAGCAGGTTGGACGCGTCCATCGCGCCGCCGCTGGTCGCGCCCGCGCCGATCACCGTGTGGATCTCATCGATGAACAGCACCGCATGGGGCAGCTTCTCGAGTTCGTTGACGACCGCCTTGAGCCGCTCCTCGAAGTCGCCGCGATAGCGGGTGCCCGCGAGCAGCGCGCCCATGTCGAGCGAATAGATCACCGCGTCCTGGAGCACCTCGGGCACGTTGCCCTCGACGATCTTGCGCGCCAGCCCTTCGGCGATGGCGGTCTTGCCGACGCCGGGATCGCCGACATAGAGCGGGTTGTTCTTGGACCGGCGGCACAGGATCTGGACGGTGCGGTCGACCTCCGGCCCGCGGCCGATCAGGGGATCGACCTTGCCGTTCTTGGCCTTCTCGTTGAGGTCGACGGTGAACTGCTTGAGCGCGCTTTCCGCCTTGCCCTTCTCGCCGGGCTTTTGCGGCTTCTCCTCCTCGGCCGCGCCCTTGGGGGGGGTGGCCTCGGCCGTGCCGCCCTTGGCGACGCCGTGGCTGATGAAGCTGACCGCGTCGAGCCGGCTCATGTCCTGCTGCTGGAGGAAGTAGACCGCGTAGGATTCACGCTCGGAGAACAGCGCGACCAGCACGTTGGCGCCGGTCACCTCGTCGCGGCCCGAGGACTGGACGTGGAGGATCGCGCGCTGGACGACGCGTTGGAAGCCGCTGGTGGGCGAGGGGTCGGTGGCGGCGTCGACCTTGAGCGCGTCGAGCTCGGTGTCGAGATAGTGCGCGACGGTGGCCTTCAGCTCGCCCAGGTCGACGTGGCAGGCGGTCATCACCTTGGACGCATGGTCGTCGTCGACCAGCGCCAGCAGCAGGTGTTCGAGCGTGGCATATTCGTGGCGACGCGAGGATGCGGCCTCAAGCGCCTTGTGCAGGGTGGTTTCAAGCGCGGGAGCAAAGGAAGGCATGGTTCAACTCCGTCGGGCCGCAGGCGCGGGCTCCGTCCCGACCCATGTCGGTATCGTGCCCCGCCCTATCAAGCGCCTGATCCCCGTCGCCGTTCGCCGCCGGGAATCGCCACGCCCGTCACGGCCTGAATAGCGCGTCGGCGCTTGCCCGGTGGTTAACGGCGCGTTCAAGCTTGTTGCGGGTGCGCAGGATCTCGCCTTCGAGCACGGTGACCCGCGCCTCCAGCTCGGCGACCGACAGGGGATCGAGGTCCTGCCGGATCAGCCGGTCGAGCAGCGCGTCGGACTCCATGGGGTCGGCGCGCGAGGGGAGGTCGTCCTGCTCCATGGGACGCAGCGTTGACCGGGGCGGCGTCCGTGTCAATAACCGTGTCCGAACAGGGGGACGCGCACGGCATGACCGAACCCACGACCATGACCGCGATCGACCCGGCGGCGGCGGGCGGGCCGGAGGTGCTGGTGCCGGTCACCCGCCCGGTGCCGCGGCCGGGGCCGGGCGAGGTGCTGATCCGGGTCGCGGCGGCGGGGGTCAACCGGCCGGACGTGCTGCAACGGCGCGGCGGCTACCCGCCGCCACCTGGCGCGCCCACGATCCCGGGGCTGGAGGTGGCGGGCGAGGTGGTGGCGCTGGGCGAGGGCGCGGAGCCGGCGCTGCTCGGCCTGCCGGTGTGCGCGCTGCTCGCGGGGGGCGGCTATGCCCAATATGCGGTCGCGCCCGCGGGCCAGTGCCTGCCGGTGCCGCCCGCGCTGTCGACCGTCGAAGCCGCGGCGATCCCGGAGACGCTCTACACCGTGTGGACCAACCTGTTCGAGCGCGCCTATGCGGTGCCGGGCGACACCGTGCTGGTCCATGGCGGCACCAGCGGCATCGGCACGATGGCGATCGCCCTGGGGCGCCTGTTCGGGCTCACGGTGATCGTCACGGCGGGATCGGACGCGAAGTGCCGGGCGGCGCTGGACCTCGGCGCCGGCCACGCGATCAACTATCGCGAGGCCGACTTCGTCGAGGAGGTGCGCCGCATCACCAACGGGCAGGGGGTGCAGGCGGTGCTCGACATGGTCGGCGGCGACTATGTTCCCCGCAACCTCCGGTGCCTGGCGGAGGACGGGCGCCACGTCTCCATCGCGGTTCAGCGCGGGGCGGAGGCGACGGTGCCCCTTTGGGACGTCATGCGCCGGCGGCTGACCCTGACCGGATCGACGCTGCGCCCCCGCAGTGCCGCGTTCAAGGAGCTGGTAACCGACGAGCTCGCCCGCACGGTATGGCCGCATGTCGAGGCGGGCCGGTTGAAGCCGGTGATCGACCGCAGCTTTCCGCTGGCGGAGGCGGCGGCGGCGCATGCCCGGATGGAGGCCGGGGAGCATGTCGGCAAGATCGTGCTCACCTGTTGATCGGGTAACCTCGCGCAACTCGCGCGCGCATCGCCGGGGAACCTCGCGAATCAGGGGCGTTCTGGGGACAGGCCCGTTGCGGCCGAGACCGATCCGGAGATGACGCCATGACCACCGACGCCCGCACGATCTATCAGGGTTCGCTTCGCAACACCCACGCGCTCGAGCAGCAGGGCCTCCAGCAGATGGAGCGGCAGGTGGACGGCCTGTCCGACTATTTGGACTACGCCGCCGTGCTGCGCGGCCACATCGATACCACCCGCGCCCAGCTGCGCCGGATCGAGGGTGCGCTGAACGAGGCGGGCGGCAGCGCGTCGGGCGCGCAGGAGGCGTTCACGGGCGCGGTGGGCAGCGCCGGCGCGGCGATCCACGGGCTGTTCCAGGACACCACGCTCAAGAACCTGTACGCGGGCTATGCGTTTCAGTTCGATCAGATCGCCGCCTATCGCTCGCTGGCGGTGATTGCGGCGGCGGCGGGGTTCGCCGGCCATGCCGGCTGGATCGAGACCAGCATCGCCGAGGAAAAGGCCGCGGCCGATGCGGTGGAGGCGCTGATCGAGCCGGTCACGCGCCGCTATCTGGAGCTGACCCAGCGCGAGCACGCTTGACCGGAGGGACCGCCCCGTCGCTAGACGGGGCGGTTCGACACCTCAATTGCTGTCGGAGTCGTCGTCGCCGCCATCGGTGGCGACCAGCACCACCACGACCAGTGCGGCGAGGATGCCGACATTGACCAGCGTCGCGGTCCCGCCGGCGGCGATGCGGCTTCCCTTGGCGGCGGGAGCGCCCGTGCGCGCGGCCTTGGCCACCGACAGCGCGGCGGCGGGCGAGGCCGGCGCGGCGGCGGCAAGCGTCGGCGACAGGGCAAGCGCGGCGGCGGCGATCGTGCCGGCCAGGCGCTGGAACGAGGTCATGACGGGAACTCCTTGAAGACAGGCTGCGGTGATGCGGACGCGGGGCGGGGGCGTCAACGCGCCCATGCCCTTGTGCAGCGCATTGCCCCGTCAGTGTTGCAGCACGGTTACCGTGCCGATCGCCCGGCTTGCCGAACGCGCTCGCAGGCGGTACATCGGCATATTGGTGTGGCCGCTCCGGTGAGGGGCGGCCCTTATTGTTTCGGACGGAGTTCGCCCCGTGGCCCAGCCGCTCATGCCCCATGCGACCGCTTCCTGGCTGGTCGACAACACGTCGCTGTCGTTCGACCAGATCGCCGCGTTCTGCGGCCTCCACATCCTGGAGGTGCAGGCGATCGCCGACGATACCGCGTCCGCCAAGCTGACCGGCCGCGACCCCGTTCGCGCGCACGAGGTCACCCAGGAGGAGATCGACAAGGGGCAGGCGGACCCGTCCTACGCGCTCAAGATGACCAAGGGTCCCGAGCAGGTCCGCCGTACCAAGGGCCCGCGCTATACCCCCGTGTCCAAGCGGCAGGACAAGCCGGACGGCATCGCCTGGATCATCCGCAACCACCCGGAGATCACCGATGGCGCGATCGGCAACCTGATCGGCACCACCCGCACCACCATTGCCGCGATCCGCGACCGCTCGCACTGGAACATCGCCAACATCACCCCCAAGGATCCGGTGACGCTGGGCCTCACCACCCAGCGCGAACTGGACACCGCGGTCGCCAAGGCGGCCAAGGCGGCGGGCAACGAGGCGCCCCCGACCGACACCCGGCTGGAAGGCGACCGCGAGGCGCTGCTGGCATCGCTCCGCGCCGAGCGCGACGCGGCGGCGCGCGATGCCGACAGCTTCGGCGGGATCGAGGCGGAAGCACGCGCACTGTTCGGCGACCGTTGATCCGCGCGCGGCCGCGGTTCGATGAGCGGGGGTGACGGCGGGCCGGACTATCCGTTCGGCGCCGAACCGCCATCGCCCGGTACGCTGATCGAGGTCGCGCTCGGCCTGCACTGGTGGAGCGTGCCGGTGCCCGGGCCGTTGCGGCAGGTCAATGGCTACCTGCTCGACGACGGCGACGTCACCGTCGCGGTCGACACCGGTTTCCGTTCGGACGAGGCGCTGGCGCACTGGCGCGCGATTGGGGACGCACGGCGGATCGGCCGCATCGTCCTGACCCACCACCATCCCGACCATGCCGGGCTCGCCGGCTGGCTCGCGGCCGAACACGGCGCGCCGATCGCCGCCTCCGCCGTCGAATGGCTGACCCTGCGCCGCCTCGTCGCCGAGGCCCGGCCTGAGGTGCCGCCCGAGCTGCCCGTCTTCTGGCGCGCGGCGGGCTGGCGCGCGGACGAGATCGCGCGCGCGACCGCGCAGGGCTGGGACCGGTTCGCCGCGCTGGTCGCGCCGCTGCCCTTCGGTTTCGAACGCTTGGAGGAGGGCGACCGGCTGACCATCGGCGGGCATCGCTGGCGGGTGTGGATCGGTGGGGGGCACAGCCCGGCGCATGTCTGCCTGCTCGACGAGGCGAGGGGTATCCTCCTCGCGGGCGACCAGTTGCTGCCCCGGATCAGCTCCAACGTCTCGCTGTCGGCCGGGGAGCCGGGCGCGGACCCGCTGGGCGAGTGGCTCGGCGCGCTGGCGCGGCTTCGCACCCTGCCCGCCGACCTCCTGGTGCTGCCCGGCCATGGCGCGCCGTTCCGCGGGCTCCACCCCCGGATCGACGCGATCACCGCCGAACATGCTGAACGGCTGGACGCGCTGCACGCCTTCATCGTCGAGCCGCGGCCCGCGCGCGACTGTTTCCCGGCGCTGTTCCGCCGCCCGATCGGCGCGGACGCGTTGTGGCTCGCGACGGGTGAGGCGCTGGCCCATCTGCGCCGGCTGGAGGTGGAGGGACGCGCCACCCGCGTCGTCGCCGATGGCGTCTGGTGGTGGTCCGCCGCCTGAGCTAGCGTCCCGGTCGCGAACGAGAGAAGGGCCCAAGACGATGTGCGACAACTGGACCGCCGAGGACAACGACCGCCACCTGTCCCGTCGACAGTTCGGCGCGGGGGCGGGCGCGGCGGGGCTGGTCGCGATGTTGCCCGTGCCTGCGGATGCCGCGCCGGTCGCCGGGCGCGATGTCACGATCACAACGCCGGACGGCCAGTGCGACGCCTATTTCGTCGCACCCACCAGCGGCCGGCATCCCGGCGTGCTGGTGTGGCCCGACATCATGGGGCTGCGCCCCGCGTTCCGGCAGATGGCCGACCGGCTGGCGCAATCGGGCCATGCGGTGCTGACCGTGAACCAGTTCTACCGTTCGGTGAAGGCGCCGTTCCTGCAACCGGGCGAAAGCTTCGACCAGCCCGCGGTGCGCGAGCGGATCGGCCCGTGGCGCGCGGCGCTGACCCCGGCGGCGACCACCCGCGACGCGGCCGCTTTCGTCGCCTGGCTCGACCGGGACAAGGCGGTGGACCCGCGCCGCGGGCTGGCGTCCAGCGGCTATTGCATGGGCGGGCCGATGACCTTCCGCACCGCCGCAGTCGCGCCCGCGCGGGTCCGAGCCGCCGCCTCGTTACACGGCGCCGGACTGGTCGGCGAGGGGCCAGACAGCCCGCACCGGCTCGTGGCCCGCACCCGCGCCGACTATCTCGTCGCGATCGCCGAAAATGACGACGCGCGCGCGCCGGGCGACAAGGGCGCGCTGCGCGCCGCCTTTGCGGCCGCCAAGCGCCCGGCCGAGGTGGAGGTGTACCCCGGCGCGCAGCACGGCTGGTGCCCGCCCGACAGCCGCGTCTACAACGCCGCGCAGGCGGAGCGCGCCTGGGGGCGGATGCTCGACCTGTTCAAACGCACGCTGTGATGGGGGACGCGATGACCGACCTGATCTTCTACACCAACCCGCAATCGCGCGGCCGCATCGCCCGCTGGATGCTGGAGGAAGTGGGCGAGCCGTACGAGACGGTGGCGCTCGACTATGCCACAACGATGCGCGGCGAGGATTACCGCGCGATCAACCCGATGCAGAAGGTGCCCGCGATCCGCCACCGCGACGCGGTGGTGACCGAGGGCGCGGCGATCTGTGCCTATCTCGCCGATGCGTTTCCCGCCGCCGGGCTCGCGCCTGCGCCGGCCGATCGCGCCGCCTATTACCGCTGGCTGTTCTTTGCCGCCGGCCCGATCGAGGCGGCGGCGACCAACAAGGCGTTCGGAGTCGCCCCGACCGAGCAGCAGACCCGGATGGCCGGCTATGGCACCCTTGAACGCGCCGCGGACGTGCTCGACGCGGCGGCGGCGGCCGGCCCCTGGATCGCCGGCGACCGCTTCACCGCCGCCGACGTCTATGTCGGCGCGCAGATCGGCTGGCTGACCCAGTTCAAGCTGCTGCCGCTGACCCCCGCCTTTGCCGACTATCTCGCGCGCGTCCAGGCCCGCCCTGCTTACATCCGCGCAAACGAGAAGGACGACGCGCTCGTGGCGGAGATGGCGGCGGGGTAACCGGGCGGCGTTGATACCGGCTGCGTCGGGGACGACCCGGATCAGAGGTAACCGATGCGCTCTGGGGATCGGCCAGGCGGGGACCGCGCACAGGGGAGCGTTCGTCCTCCGCGGCGGGGCTGTGGCTCCGACCCGGCGGGTTGATCCGGACACGCCTTCGCTTCGGTTCGCATCCCGAATCGGTGGCCCACACACGACAACGCCGGACGCGACCCTTGTCGCGCCCGGCGTTGTCAGTCTGTCCGGTGAAGCGGATCAGGCGGCGAGCACGGCCTCGAAATGGCCGCACCAGTCATTGGCCTCGACCTTGGGCCACACGCCGGCCTGATCGCCCGAGGGCTGGCTGATCGGCGGATTGTAGCGGCACAGGCCGAGCTGCTCGCCCGATGCTTCGGTGTCGAAGAACTTGCACTTGGCGCAGGCGGCGGCGCCGGCAGTGGTGAGGGCCATGATCTTCACTCCTATGCTCACCGGCGCGGCCGGTATCAATGACATAACCGGAATTAGCGGGGCGGAGTTCCACGAAACAAGCGAAATCAACTCTTGCGATACACTCTCACTCAAGCTGAAAGTCGCTCGCAACTGAAGCGCTCTACTTGCAACCGGCTCTCAACTGTCACAGCCAAGGTGCGATCTGTTCTTAACTGAAAGGGCTCTACTTGCGACTGACTCTCGCTTGCGCGCAGCGGCGAGGCGTTGTGGCGCGAATCACCCCTGGCGCAGCGCGACGTCGTTCATGAAGCGCACGTCGTCTCCCGCCGCCAGCCACCCCGATTCGGCCGCCAGCGCGCCCAGCATGTCGGTGAGCGGGTCCATCTCCGCCTTCGCGAACGGGCCCAGCACATGCCCGGTCACCCGGTCCTTGTGCCCGGGATGGCCGATGCCGAGCCGCACCCGCCGGAAATCGGGGCCGAGATGCTGGTCGGTCGAGCGCAGGCCGTTGTGCCCCGCGGTGCCGCCGCCGGTCTTCACCTTGACCTTGAAGGGCAGCAGGTCGAGCTCGTCGTGGAACACGGTCAGCGCGTCGACGCCCAGCTTGTAGAAGCGCAGCGCCTCGCCGATCGAGCGCCCGCTGTCGTTCATGAAGGTCGCGGGCTTGAGCAGCAGCACTTTGTGCGCGCCGATCCGCCCCTCCTGCGTCCAGCCGCCGAACTGCTTGCGTATCGCGCCGAAGCCGTGGGTGGCAGCGATCGCGTCGGCCGCCATGAACCCGACATTGTGCCGGTGCATCGCATATTGCGCGCCGGGATTGCCCAGCCCCGCCCAGATCTGCACGTGTCCGTCTCCCTCTCGCATCGGCCGCAACGAAAAGGGCAGGGGAGCATCGCTGCCACCCTGCCCCGATCGCGAACGGTGCCGTCCGGTTCACTCCGCGTCGGGAGCGGGCTCCTCGGTGGTGGGCGGTGCGACGCCGGCGTCCTGCGCGGCCAGCACGGCGCCCGGCGTTTCCGCATCGGCCCCCTCGCTGCGCAGCGCCGACGGCGCGCCGATCGTGGCGATCGTGAAATCGCGGTCCTCGATCGCCGACCTGGCGCCCTGCGGCAGCGTCACCGCCGAGATGTGGATCGAGTCGTTGAGGTCGAAACCCTTGAGCGACACCGTCACCTCCGAGGGGATGTCGGCGGCGTCGACCACCAGCTCCAGCTCGTGACGGACGATGTTGAGCACGCCGCCCTTCTCCAGACCCGGCGACTGCTCCTCGTCCGCGAACACGACCGGCACCTGGACGGTGACGGTGGAATGCTCGGCGATGCGCAGGAAGTCGACATGGAGCGGCCGGTCGGACACCGGGTGGAACGCCACGTCCTTGGGCAGGGTACGCTCGCCCGCGACCATGATGACCGAGTTGAAGAAGTGGCCGGTGTTCAGCGCCTTGACCAGTTCCTTCTCCTCGAGATGGATGCCGGTCGGCGCCTGGTTCTGGCCGTAGATCACGGCGGGGACGCGGCCCTGACGGCGCAGGTCACGGGAGGCTCCCTTGCCGACCCGGTCACGCGCCTCGGCCGCGAGCGTGATGGTATCGCTCATGCGGTTATGCTCCGAAGATTATGTGTCCTTCCGCGCCACGCCTCCAGGGATGACCATGGCCGGAAGTCGGCGCGCATAGCGGAGGCGGCGAGCAAAGGCAATGTCGCGTCGGTGGGACGCTTACCGAGCGCTTCCACGTCCCCGCCCCAGGCTCCCCCAAAAGGACGGGGGCAGCCCGGGGTGACGGGAGCACGTTCAGTACGCCACGCGCTCGCTCTTCACCTTCAGCTTCGCCAATTGCGCCTGCACCGAGTCCGGTCCCGCCAGATGCCCGGCGCCGACCGCGACGAACACCGTGCCCGGCTTCGCCATCCGTGCCCTGATCCACTCGGCCCAGCGGACGTTGCGGTCGGTCAGCAGCACCTTGGCGACTTCCGGCGAATCCTTGAGCGTGTCGTTCATCTCCGCCGCCAGCGCCGCCGGATCGCCCCGGCTCCATTCGGCGACCATCCGACCCAGCGTCTCGGTCGCGCGGGGCAGCTCGTCCACGGTGGACACCAGGAACTGCACCTGCGCCGGTTGCGACAGCGCCCCGAAATAGCCGATCTGCTGGGCTGCGGTCTCCAGCCCGATCACCGGCTTGCCGGCACTCCTGGCGGCGGCGGTCAGCACCTCCTCCGGCCCGTTCGCCGGGTCGTACCCCGCCTTCTGGATCGGGATCAGTGACAAGGTGACGCCGGCCAGCCACGGTTTCATCCGGTCGAAGGCGCCCGTCGGCAGGCCGGTGTCGGTCAACGCCTTGAGATACGCCGCACGCTTGTCGGCGGGCAACTGCTCGGTCAGGGTCGGGCCGGTCGGGTTGACGCCCTGCGTCATCACCAGCTGCTGCATCTCGGCCTCGCCCGGCTTGACCAGCTCGAGCACCAGCTCGTCCGACCGGTCGAACGCGGTCCTGACCGCCTCGTCGAACCAGCCCAGGCCGGGTTTCAGGACATGGATCGTCCCGAACAGGTACACGGTGGTGTCCTGATCCCGGACCACCCACAAGGCGGGATCGGCATCCTGCGCCACGGCGGGGGCGGGGGCGGGAGCGGTGGCCTGGCCACAGGCGGGCAGGGCAAGGAACAGGCCGATGGCCGACAGCGTCGTCTTCACAAGCGTCTTCATGGTGATGGTCCTTGGTCGGGAGAAGAGGGATCAGCGGAAACGGACGATGCAAAAGGTGATGCCCGCCACCAGCGAGGTGACCAGGAAGATGGCATCGTCCATGCGCGGCAGGTCGATGACCTTGCGCGCCAGCATCTGGACGAAGAACAGGATCACATAGGTGGAAAGCCCGGCATAGCCGCAGTACAGGTTGGCGCGCCGCTCGTGATCGTCGATCACCCGCATGTACCGGACGGTGCCCCACACCAGTCCGACCACCCCCGTGACCAACCCGATCGCCAGCAGCCCGATGCCCGCGGGTGTGTCCGTTCCCGCCCAGGCGGCGGTCGGCACGGCGATGGCGGTTATCGCGATCGCCGCGACCGCACCCATCCACACCGTGGCGGTTCGCCGGGCGCGGGCGGCGGCGCGATGCTGCCATTCGCCCGCGTCGGGACCGGGCCGGCGCGGCCAGCTGCGTCGCAGCGCCAGCAATGCGGCTCCCCCGATGATCGCGGTCACGACCAGCGGCACCGCCAGCAGGATGCGCTCACGCCAAGGGTGTGCGCCGGTGCCGTGGTCCAGCCGCGCGGCCAGCAGCCCCATCGCCACGCCCGCGACCGCGATCACGGCCGACGTCGCCGCGACCCATCCCGCCACGCGGCCCAGCGTCCACAGCCGCTGGTCCGCCTCGCGCCCGTCGCGCCCGGTCCCCCGCTTATCCACCGTGATGTTCATCATCGAAGATCTCCTCGATCGGCATTTCGAACAGGCGCCCGATCCGGAACGCCAGCGGCAGCGACGGGTCGTACTTCCCCGTCTCGATCGCGTTCACCGCCTGGCGCGACACGTCGAGTCGCCCGGCGAGTTCCGCCTGGCTCCAGTCCCGTTCCGCGCGCAGCACCTTGAGCCGGTTCTTCATGTCGTCGTCATCCACCATGCCCTCCCATGTGTCGCGTCCACTTGACCCTATGTCAGGTGACCATGACAAAGTGACAGCAGGTTGCCTGTGTGTCAACAACGCCTGACAAAAAGATGGGCAAGGCTGACATGACAGGCAGGAGCCGCTTGACCGGCCGGGGGGCATCCGCCACACGGCCCGCCGTGACCCAGGCCCGCCCGCTCTCGTTCCAGCGCATGATCCTCGCGCTTCACGACTACTGGTCGCAACGCGGCTGCGTGATCCTCCAGCCGCATGACATGGAGATGGGAGCGGGCACCTTTCACCCGGCCACCACGCTGCGCGCGCTGGGTCCCGATCCGTGGAACGCCGCCTTTGTCCAGCCCTGCCGCCGCCCGACCGACGGCCGCTATGGCGAGAATCCCAACCGCCTCGGCGCCTATTACCAATATCAGGTGATCCTGAAGCCGAGCCCGCCCGACCTCCAGGACCTGTATCTGGGCTCGCTCGCCGCGATCGGGGTGGACACCGCGCTCCACGACATCCGCTTCGTCGAGGACGATTGGGAGTCGCCGACGCTGGGCGCCTGGGGGCTGGGCTGGGAGGTCTGGTGCGACGGGATGGAGGTTACCCAGTTCACCTATTTCCAGCAGATGGGCGGGTTCGACTGCAAACCGGTGGCGGGCGAGCTGACCTATGGGCTCGAGCGGCTGGCGATGTACATCCAGGACGTCGACAACGTCTACGACCTCGCGTTCAACGACGCCGGGGTCAGCTATGGCGACGTGTTCCTGGAGAACGAGCGGCAGATGAGCCGCTGGAACTTCGAGGTCGCGAACACCGACGCGCTGTTCGACCTGTTCCGCAAGGCCGCGGCCGAATGCGAGAACTGCCTGGGCGCCGGGCTGCCGATCCCCGCCTATGAACAGGCGATCAAGGCGAGCCACGTCTTCAACACCCTCCAGGCGCGCGGCGTCATATCGGTCGCCGAGCGCCAGGCCTATATCGGCCGGGTCCGGGACCTGGCTAAGGGGGCGTGCGGGGCGTGGATGGAGAAGAACGCCGACGCATGGCAGGCCCGCTTTCCGGGGTGGACCGCATGACCGTCACCGTCGATCCCGTGCCCGCCGCGCTGCTCGCCCCCGCACCGGGTGAGCGCGCCGACTTCC
>Ga0325401_1000498_pt1 | contig 28475 bp, 15 predicted proteins | sample PopdelMetagenome_FD_205666 | JGI IMG/M metagenome (GOLD analysis project Ga0325401, IMG submission 205666) | Populus deltoides microbial communities from Bellville, Georgia, United States - Xylem-PdKOR-R2 | ecosystem: Host-associated > Plants > Phyllosphere > Stem > Wood/Secondary xylem | place...
AATTTTTTACTGTCACTTTCAATGCCATCTAGTCTCTCTCTAAGTGCTTTAACTCTATGACCCATCCGTAAACCATACACAAATTGGTTTGATATTGAGAAAAAAAGGCGTACCTCCCTCGATACTCTTTTCCCAGGCATCAACTGTTTCCGCAGAACTTGTGTTGAGAAATCGTCCAGCAAATCCTCTGCATCATATACAGCTTCCCGCAGCTTCATGAGCCAGTCTTCGATTTGATGGTTCTGTTTTTGTGCCTGCTCCTCAGCGTCTTGAATCACAGCCTTAATCCTGGTAACTGTGTCATTGAGCTTCCGCAATTGATCTTTGAGCCCCCACCATAGTGCAACCTCCTGAGCAATTAGGGAACCTAATGTCTTTATTATTTCCTCCGCAATATTGAAGAGCACACCTTCAGCCATTTTTTCTTTGCAGGTTCAAAAAGGAGTGGATGGAGGAGGGAAACACAAAAAAAGGAAGGGAAAAAATTTAAAAGAAAAGGTGTGGCTGGGTGGTGGTTGAGGTGTTTCTTGGTTTGAGCGGTGATGATCGGTTTGAATGCTAGAAGAATGTTTATGTTGCTGTGAAGAGCGTGCGGAGAACCACAAGTTTCCGGGCTTCATTTATAGAGATAATAAGGCTCGAAAATCTCCAAAACACTCAAAGCTATTAGAGATTCTGCAAGTACTCTCATGATCTCGAAATCCTTTAACCAATCTGCACTCAACAAGCAGGTATTTCTTTTCTTTGCTTTTAAAAATCAATCTCTATTCCTTGCTTCATTTTATTAAATATCACACCAATAGACTTGTATGACTTAGCCTTGCTAAAAAGGGAAAGACAAATCCAAGGGATGTTTCAAGTAGCAAAACCAAATTATTTTTTGACATGAGATTTCAATTATGTTTTACCTTTCAAAATGAGATTTACGATGCGAATATTGTCTTTAGTAATGGGTATACCTTACGTAATGAAAAAACGGTTACTTCCCAAGGAGATGCTGATGCTTTCATTTACGTAAAGATAAGACTAAAGCTATAAGAAGGCCTGCATGCACTCTCTCGATCTCCAAATCCCTCAACTGGTAGTACTGCTTCTATTGCTTTGCTTTAATGAATCACTCGGGCCAGAAACCTTGTTCCTCACACTTTATTCAAAAAATGACATCAATCCAGGGTTATAGCTATATATACAGTACTGATGAAGGAAAGATGAGGGCCAAATTAACTTGTTAAATGGAGATTTTCAGTTATGTGGAAGCAATAATGGAAGATGCCTTCCCTTTTTCAAGGGATTATGCGTACTTGGGATCCTACAGTATCGGTCACTGAAACCAATCAGAAGAAGCAAGTGCCTTTAATGGAGGGTATGCCCCTAGCTAGTAGTAGTGAATGTAAAGACTTCTTCTTGGTGCTTTATTCATAGGTAAAGGAAATTCCAAACTATCCCCAAACACTCAAAGCTATCAAAAACTCCAAATCAATCTCTTCATTGGCTACGAGTTCCTTTCTTTGCTTTAAAAAATCAATCATTACAGGAACCTTCATTTGTTCTTTTGGAGTTCAGGGCTACTCGTCATTTCGTGGACTGCTCAGAAATCATAAAGCTGTAGCTAGAAACAAGTTCAATAGCTACATATTAATGGCATATGAGCTTTAAAGGGTTGGTTAATGAAGTTTAATCATTTTCTAGGTTCAAATATTGGAATCAAGACGTTAAGATGTAGGGAAGCCACAATCTTTCAAAACGTACATTGCTATTATATCCAGCCATAATTAACTTTCAATTATGTTTAGGATAATATTAAGATGTTTAGTACGCTAATGCCTTTAGTTAAAGGATAGGCCACCAAAGCTATAAATCATGGCTTCTCTTTTTCATGGGGGCTTCGGCATGCATAGGGTGCTTCATTATCTGTTCACTGAAACAAATCAAAAGAAGCAAAATGCCTAGTAGTAGTGAATATGGACCCCTCCTAACTATATGATCAAAAGAGATTTCGATGCGCTTTACTCAGGTATAATAAATTCCAAACTGTCCCAAACACTCCAGGCATCAAAAACTCCAAATTAATCCTTTGATTCGATTGCACTCAACTAGAACTTTCTTTGCTTTAAAAAATCAATCAGACCATAATCTTTGTTATTTTAGAGTTCTAAGCAGCACGTCATTTAGGAATCTAAACAAAACATCAAAATGTTGTGAAATTCTATATATGATTCTGGCGATAACACGCATGTCCAGATCCCTGCACTTAAGATGTTAACATGGAAACAAATAAATATCTACAGGCTGTTCTGTTAATATTCAAAAGAAGGAACAAAATAACTCGCAACAGCATTGGAGACTGGGTAGCATTCAAAAATACTGTGAACTTCATCAGGTTGCTTTGTAGTGAAACTCGTCAATTGTAGAGTAAATTAAACCTTCATCCTCAAGTGATCTAATAGATTCCCTGACCAAGACAAAAGAAAAGGCCAATTGAAGGAATTACTTGATAATGTAGAGTGAGAAGGGGATATAGAGAGAGAGGTTACTTGATCTTCTCCGTGGGAAGTTTCAGCTATTGGCAAAGTTCATCCATGTGCATCACTTTTTTCCTGTCCACTGCAACCAAGAACCCTTCTCAACATCCGTAAAGGAACTAAACGTAAGTTCAGTGTTAGCAGATTAAAATTTAATAGCAGTCAGCATAGTGTTTGCAAAACATGGCTAACTATTCCAAGCAACGCTGCAAAACTTAATTGTCCATAGCAGTCAGGGAAAACGGCATGTGTTTGTGAAGAAAAGAAACCAAAAGAAAAAAATTATTGGACTGCTCAAAAAACTAAAAACAAGTTCAGTAGCAACAGATTAAAACAGAAAAGGAACATCTCTCCATGGCATGGGGCAGAGTGATGTTTTAAACAAATAGAACTCCAATGAAACAAGGAACTATTCCAAATTAGCAGCCTGCAGCCGGAGGACAAAAGAGATTGAGAACCATATAGAACTTGATTTATTAAACGCAATCAAAGGTACTACGGTGGCACTAAGAAAGGGCAAGGCAACCACAGACACCATCAGATTTCTAGGAGAAAGAAGCTGCGTGGAGTAGAGAGTTTAAATGTTCCACTCACATGCTTGAAGACTGTTGCGGACGGTCAAGGACCAAATCTTTGAAGACTATAAATCTATGTACTCCAAATCATCCAAATACGAAATACTTAATTCTTTAAGAGAAGGGATTCCATCTAAGGGAGGGATATGCTTAAGTCTTCTACAGCCTTCTAGATGAATCCTTACAAGATTTGAGAGATTTGAAACCCAACTTGGAAACCTCATACCTCCATAGTCTTTAACTATCAACTCTTGAAGATTCGAGTTTAGCCGGAGGCTTTGCAACATTTTATCATACAAATCAATATTTAAATCATTATCTAGATCTGGGTCCCACCGTACGGTCAACGACTGAAGATATTCTCTATCGATCAATTTAGCTCCTTGAAATTCTGATATACAAGAACCCTCATATCCTTTGACTATTATTTCTAGGCTACCTCTCAATTCATTTAACATTCTCAACTCATCCAATCCATCTATCATCTTAGATTTAGGACTCGTATTTCTTGCAACCACAAAACATGACAATGTCTGTAGACTAGTTAATTTCCCAATCCCACGAGGCATACTCTTAACTTTTGAAATAAATCATCATCAAGAGTGCAACCAACATCAAGATGCCTCAGATTGATCACCTTAGCAATACCTCTTGGTAGTTCTTTAAGGTTACTACAAGCATTGAGCTTGAGCACTTGCAAATTTACCAGATTGGTGACAGAATCAGGAAGCGTCTCCATCTCATTATTCGAAAGATCAAGATATTTAAGGTGCTTGAGCTTTTTAATGAGAGGTGACACTTCCATCATTCCAAAATCACTCAAAACAAGCACACGTAAACGCCTAAAGTCTCGACAAATTGAAACCCATGCCCCCTCATCCCATTCGCCAATTAGCAACATAAGCGTTCTTAGACATTTTGCAAAAGGCAAAGGAATTGGCATTTGTTGTGACAGATCCAATTCCATGTCAAATGACACGTGCCGAGTCATATTATTACTGATTTGTTTTCCTCCACGCTCCACTTTGATGCTCTGAAAACCAGCGACTTTGGTTGCAAGATCATGCATAAAATCATGCATTTTGCAACTTTCTATGTTCCCGAATCTATCCTTCTCCACTTCATGGAAGAAGGACCTCCATAGTAAACTCTCAAAGCACTTGAGACCAACAACCTCAATGCACCTACGACCTGAATTTGAAGAGCTAACAAACCCTTGTGCAATCCAAAGTCGAATCAAATATTTTACATCTATCTTATGACCTTTGGGAAATAAGCTACAATAAGCAAAACAATGCTTCAAAAATGATGGGAGAGCATCATAGCTTAACTTCAGGGTGTGAATGATGTTATCATCTTGGACTCTATTTGGAAGTTCTTGTTGGATAAAGGGCAACCACTGGGCTCTATCTTTCAAAGACATTAACCTCGCAATTGCCTTTATGACCAAAGGAACTCCACAACACCTCTTTCCAATCTCCTCTAATTCTCTCATCTACATGACCCGACTCTTGCCCTTGAGGAGATGCATTTCTTCTAAACAGATCCCATGACTCATCTACTGACAGACCTTCTAAAACATGTGGTTCTATTGTGCTTGTGAATTTTGCAATTAAATGAGAACGTGTAGTTACCACTATCTTGCTTCTTACTGCATCACGTGATAACAACTCCTTCAAACAATCCCATTTTTCACCATCATCCTCACCATCCTCACCATCCCACACATCATCTAATACAAGAAGATACTTCTTTTTCTCTATTTTCTCTTCAAGCTCTTTTTTCAGACTCTCTAACTGATCATCAGAATCTCTACCAACAGCCCCTTTGATAATCTTTCTAACATCTAAGCTGCCTGAGACACTTACCCAGAGTTTCACACCGAAGTGCACCTGAACTTGCTCATCATTGTAAACATGTTGAGCTAGTGTGGTCTTCCCCAAACCTCCTATTCCAACTACAGAGATGACAGAAGCATTATGTTCATAGTTGGAATTCATCAGAAAAGTTTTAACCACCACTTTGTCACCTTCTCTCCCAACTATCACTTCAGGTTCAGAGGAGGTTGTTTGCTCCCTGACAGTAGTCAATGAAGCTCCCTCCTCTTGACGAGCCACAAAATTGAATCTTTTACTTTCAGTTTCAATGTCATCTAGTCTCTCTCTAAGTGCTTTAACTCTATGACCCATCCGTAGACCATACACAAATTGTTTTGATCTTGAGAAAAAAAGGCGTACCTCCCTCGATACTCTTTTCCCAGGCATCAACTGTTTCCGCAGAACTTGTGTTGAGAAATCGTCCAGCAAATCCTCTGCATCATATACAGCTCCCGCAGCTTCTTGAGCCAGTCTTCGATTTGATGGTTCTGTGTTTGTGCCTGCTCCTCAGCGTCTTGAATCACAGCCTTAATCCTGGTAACTGTGTCATTGAGCTTCCGCAATTGATCTTTGAGCCCCCACCATAGTGCAACCTCCTGAGCAGTTAGGGAACCTAATGTCTTTATTATTTCCTCCGCAATATTGAAGAGCACACCTTCAGCCATTTTTTCTTTGTAGGTTCAGAAAGGAGTGGGTAGAAGACAAACTCAAAGGAGAGAAAGAAAGAATATGTAGTTGGTTTGAAATGGTGATCGTTTAGTATGCTAAAAGTTAAGAATAAATCTTATTGTTAGTGGTTTTAAGATTAAAATTCCAAAAGTTAAGAATAAAGCAAGCATTTTTAATATCAAGTAAATCTTAACACCTCATGCGTACGTTAGTATATATTCGGGGTTTATTAAATTATATTCGGAAACCAATATCAAAGCTCTTTGGTACACTAAATGTTTTTTTTTTTGGTAGGATTAAGGCAATACCAATATTTTTAGTTTTTTACAGTAATACTTGGTTATTATTTTCAATCAGAAACCATGAAGACAACAAAGCGGGAGATAATATATTTTCCAGTAATTTTTATTTTTTTATTTTAAAATATAAAAATTTATGTTAAAAATATTTTTATTTTTTATTTTTATCTTTTCAATCATATTTTTTTATAAATTTTTTTTACAAAAAAATTAATTAAAAATATATTAAATAATATTTTTATTAATTAAAAAAATTATTTTAGAATAAAAATATTTATACCAACGTATCATAAAACTAGGAGGACAAAGCACACTCTGTAAGGGTGTGTTTGCACCTTTTTTTTTAAAATTTAATTTTTTTATTTAAAGTAAAAAAATTATATTTTTATTTCGTTTTAATATGTAAATATAAAAAATAATTTTTAAAAATAAAAAAAATTATTTTAATATATTTTTAAATAAAAAATATTTTAAATCATAAAAACTAGTATAACCTTAAACAAACTTTAAAGCTACCTTAAAGCTAGATAAATAAATAGGCACATGTTGAGATACACGAGTCACACAACAATGATGAATTGTGGGACTAACAAACAAAGCGCGCGGGACCAATCAGAGGTTGACAGAGTGCTGAAATTTATGGATGGTAGATATTTGAAATTTTAATAATAATTGTTTTTTAAAATAATTTTTAATTAAAAATTTATTAAAGTAATATATTTTAATTTTTAAAAAATTATTTTTAATATTAACTTATCAAAATAATCTAAAAATATAAAAAAATTATTTTTAAAATAAAAATTATTTTTTTTCAAAAATATTTACAAATTATTTATAAAGCAAGCACAATATGTCAAGAGCAAAAAGTTTATTTTAGACAAAAGTAGTTAAAGCATTAGCAACCTTTACGTATCTTAAGAAAAAATGGCAGTGGAGTGCAGGATATGTCTAAAGCTAAAGCTTTATTATTGTTTTTTTAAACTTACTTGTTAAAGTGTTTTTTATTTAAAAATATATAAAATAATATTTTTATTTTTTAAAAATTATTTTTGATATCAATACATCAAAACAATTCAAAAACATCAAAAATAAATTAATTTTAAACAATTGTTTTTTAAAAAAATTACAAAATACAGTCCATATTGTAAAGTGAAGCAGCACACTGGTGTCAGCTGCCTCAATATATGTTTTAAATTCAAAAGGCACGGTGGGGGAACAAGTGAAGCAGCACACTAGTGACATCGTCAGGCTGCATTTATTTACGATTCATTATTCAGTGAGCCTTTTCTATTCAAACATGACATGACAGTCTCATCTCTGTCTGCCTAAATTTATTATTTAATGAGTAATTGAGCCTTCCGGAAAATAATATCTTACCGGCGGCTGTACACTTCTAAACTTGTCTTCAAAAAAATAAATTTATTTGTGCGATCTTCAATCACCTACGCATATGATAGCTATGAAAAAGATAAAGTAGGATTGTTTTATCGAGTCCAGCTACGACTGTAATTGCATTCCATCATTTTCTCTTCTTTCCCTGCCTCTCTACTTTCTTCTATATTGTGGATGGGTGGGACTGGAAGTAGGAAACGGCACAGGGTCTCCTGTCCTTCAAAAAACGGGATCAAAATCCAATAATGGCGGATAAAAATAACGCAGATCCCGTGGGTCAGGATGTTGACATATATAGTATACTGAAAGATATTCACATGCAAAAAAACCAAAAGAATTGTCAGAATTATATTTGGCCAGGTATTCCTTTCCAGAAGATCCAAGTTGAGAAACACCAGATTCGTCATCAGACAGGACGAGTATTGGTTTCACGGTGGAGGGCATGTGGAATCTCTAGGATCGAATAAGAGCCTAGATATCAAGGATCAAGGCTAAATGGGAACGAAACGGAGAAACATCACTAATAACACATTGATTTTCCATCATTTCTGAAATGGGGATTCTGCAAACACAACTGTTTCACAGATTGTTTGTTAAGATTTGTGTAAGAAGAAAAATAGTCGAAACTAACTGCATTCGTCATTTGATGAGCGAGTCGCGGAACCAAATCAGAGCCTAGGAACATTCCTGCAGATTTAAACTTCACCAGGTGGCTTTATAGTGAAAATCATCTCTTGCAATGTATATCAGACAGTCGTCATCAAGTGATCTAATTGATTCCCTGCCAGAGACAAAAGAAGAGAAGATAAATAATGGAATTACTTGATTCCTGCAGAGAGAGGGTAGTGGGGTGAGAGATTACTTGATATTGTCCATAGATCAAAATGAAACAACTTATACTTGTTTTACTATCAATATGCAGAACTGTCTTCTTCTGTAGATCGGCCTTTTCGATCATCTACAGTGAGACCCTATGACAATAACCTATGCCAGTAACGGCTTTCCTTTTTGTTTAATTGAGAAGGCTTTCCTTTTTGTAGTTACTATCATTTAATTGAGAAAATTTGGGAAATTTGTTATTTTCTTGGGGGCCGAACCCCTCTCCCAGTTAATTGAGAAATGTTACCAACTTTTAAAGTAAAAATAATAATTTTATCATATGAGATTTGTAGATAATAAAATAAATAAATACAGAGTGAGGGCGGGAGTGTGGAGTAATAATAAAAGAAATTAAATTAAGGAAGGAAGGAAGGAAGGAAGGGAGAGGTTAAAAATCTTTGTATTTAAGAATAAAGATGAAAATGCTCGGTTAAATAATATCCGTACGGTTACATGCTGCACGGTGAAAATGCTCTAACCATCAAATATGAAAAGATGAGATTTGTGGGTAACAAGATAGATAGATAGATAGATAGATAGATAGATAGATAGAGAGAGTATGGAGTAGTAGTAGTAGTAGTAGTAGTAGTAAAAGAAATTAAATTCAGGAAGGAAGAGGTTAAATACCTTTTATATATGTATGTTGGGTGAAAATGCTCTAATACTCATTACAAAGGAAAGAGTATGGAATAATAATAATAAAAAAAAAGAAAATAAATGAAGGGAGAGGTTAAATACGTTTCATATATGTTCGTTGAAAATGCTCTAATATTCCTGGGTATCCTCCACCCTTTACATAGCGACCCTCCATTTGAATGTAGTGCCCATCAATTACAATATGTTTAATGATAGGCCATTCCTACTCGCTCTCCTTTCCCATCCTCCTGTTCTTCCGCTCACCTCTTCACTGCAGCCGTCGATTCTTAAGAATTGCAAAGAGGGAAGGTAGGGTATCATCCCTTGAGACTCAGATAGCGACTTTAATTCGCTGCAGTCCCTGATATCTAATTTCTGAAGAGAATGCATCCCCTGATCAGGTAGTGGCAGAGACTTCAATCTTCCGCATCCCCTAATCCATAGCTGTCCAAGAGAAGAGAGATTTTGCAGCCCCACTTCTGGAAGAGATTCCTTCAATTTTCCCGTCTTATTTTTTAGGAAGAAAGACGTGGAAAACAGAGCACTCTCAACCCTTCTATTGTTGACTCATCTCTACTCTTCTTCCACCATCCCTTCAGTCTAGGACAATAAAAGATACGAAGTTCCCTTAAAGATGGGAGAAACCCTCCTCTTCCTCCAACCCCCTCACTATCTATGTACTCCAAACTTTCCATATCTGTCATCAACAAATCTTCAGGAGAAGGGATTCCATCTAAAGGAGGGATATGCTCAAGTCTTGTTCAATTTTCTAGATGAATCCTTACCAGATTTGAGAGATGTGAAAGCCAACTTGGAAACCTCATACCTGTATAGCCTACCACTTCCAACTCTTGAAGATTCAAGTTTGGTTGGAGGCCTTGCAACATTTTATCATACAAATTAATATCTGAATCACTTAAATGAGAACGTGTAGTTACCACTATCTTACTTCCTACTGCATCACGTGATAAAAACTCCTTCAACCTATCCCATTTTTCACCATCCAGACCATCCTCACCATCCCACACATCATCTAATCACCATCCCACACATCATCTAATACAAGAAGATACTTCTTTTTTCCTATTTTCTAGTCATCTAGTCTCTCTCTGAGTGCTTTTACTCTATGACCCATCCGTAAACCATACACAAATTGGTTTGATCTTGAGAACAAAAGGCGCACCTCCCTCGATACACTTTTCCCAGGCATCAACTGTTTCCGCAGAACTTGTGTTGAGAAATCGTCCAGCAAATCCTCTGCATCATATACAGCTTCCCGCAGCTTCATGAGCCAGTCTTCGATTTCATGGTTCTGTTTTTGTGCCTGCTCCTCAGCGTCTTGAATCACAACCTTAATCCTGGTAACTGTCTCATTGAGCTTCCGCAATTGATCTTGAGCCCCCGCCATAGTGCAACCTCCTGGACTGTTTTAAAAAATCAATCATTACAAGAAACTTCATTTGTTCTTTTGGAGTTCAGAGCTCCTCCTCATTTCATGGACTGCTCAGAAATCATAAAGCTGTAGCTAGAAACAAGTTCAATAGCAACATATTAAAGGCATATGAGCTTTAAAGGGGTGGTTAATGAAGATTAATCATTTTCTAGGTTCAAATACTGGAATCAAGATGTTTCATGTAGGGAAGCCATAATCTTTGAAAACGTACATTGCTATTATATCCAGCCATAATTAACTTTCAATTATGTTTAGGATAAAATTTAGATGTTTAGTACGCTAATGCCTTTAGTTAAAGGATAGGCCACCAAAGCTATAAATCATGGCTCTTCTCTTTTTCATGGGGGCTTCGGCATGCATAGGGTGCTTCATTATCTGTTCACTACAACAAATCAAAAGAAGCAAAATGCCTAGTAGTAGTGAATATGGACCCCCCCTAACTATATGATCAAAAGAGATTTCGATGCGCTTTACTCAGGTAAAATAAATTCCAAACTGTCCCAAACACTCCAGGCATCAAAAACTCCAAATCAATCCTTTGATTCGATTGCACTCAACTAGAACTTTCTTTGCTTTAAAAAATCAATCAGACCATAATCTTTGTTCTTTTAGAGTTCTAAGCAGCACGTCGTTTAGGAATCTAAACAAAACATCAAAATGTTGTGAAATTCTATTTATGATTTAGCGATAACACACATGTCCAGATCCCTGCACTTAAGATGTTAACATGGAAACAAATAAATATCTACAGGCTGTTCTGTTAATATTCAAAAGAAGGAACAAAATAACTCGCTACAGCATTGCAGACTGGGTTGCATTCAAAAACACAGTGAACTTCATCAGGTTGCTTTGTAGTGAAACTCGTCAATTGCAGAGTATATTAAACCTTCATCCTCAAGTGATCTAATAGATTCCCTGACCAAGACAAAAGAAAAGGCCAATTGAAGGTCTTACTTGATAATGTAGAGTGAGAAGGGGAGAGAGAGGTTACATGATCTTCTCCATGGGAAGTTTCAGCTGTTGGCAAAGTTCATCCATGTGCATCCCTTTTTCCTGCCAACTGCAACCAAGAACCCTTCTCAACATTCGTAAATGAACTAAACGTAAGTTCAGTATTAGCAGATTAAAATTTAATAGCAGTCAGAATGGTGTTTGCAAAACATGGCTAACTATTCCAAGCAACGCTGCAAAACTTAATTGTCCATAGCAGTCAGGACAAACTGCATGTGTTTGTTAAAAAAAGAAACCAAAAGAAAAAAATTAATGGATGGGATAGAGTGACAACTAAAAAGAACATCTCTCCATGACATGGGACAGAGTGATGTTTTAAACAAATAGAACTCCAATGAAATAAGGAACAATTCCAAATTAGCAGCCTACAGCTGGAGGACAAAAGAGAGTGAGAACCATATAGAACGCAATCAAAGGTACTACGTGTCACGACCCAAATCCCGGATCCATGACCGGCACATAGGCAAGGTTTCCCTCCAAGGTTTCATACCTATGCGAACCCAAACTTACACATAAACTTCTCCTAACTCAATCAGAGTTCAACGCAGAATTAATAACAAAATTAACTTTATAATATAATTTGATTGTCTTAATACAAGAGTTCATATAATTTCACAGTTTTGGAGCGCTAACTAGACATAAAGGAAGGTACAAATTACTACCAAAAGAGCAGGTTTTGAAGGTCCAACAAAAGTGACCTGCTACCAAGCTATAAGCCTCAAAAGATAAATAATAAGAGGAGAGGGTGAGTTCAACACCTCAGTGAGTAGATAACGTTCAATATATACACACGATTTAATACAACAATGAGAAATATATATATATATATATATATATATATACACACACACAATTATGGCTCTAGATTCTTATATGAAGGTTTCTCAAAAAGGCCACAACATGAATATCAGAAGGTAAATCTCGTCAGAAAATCAAAATGCAATGAGCATTAGGCTTCGTACTGTAGGATGATCAGTCCACACAGGTTGGTGACTCCCCCGACCAACTAGGGTTCAAATCCGATGTGCACAAAGACTAACACTACCCTATTAGCATGGGTATTCTGACTGATATACCATAGGTTCATAATTATAATCAAACAGACATATTCATATCTCAAGGCTCAACTCATGACATCAATCAAATGAGGAGCTATCAATCCAGAAGTCAATTCAAAATATATATTGGTTCATATTAAGAATTCAGATTTAACAATTGATCATGTTTTATCATAACAAGGATAATAATCAACATGTATATTATCAAGAACCATGATCCAATTCATATTAACAAATCAAATATTTATAATATTTCTCATGCATATGAAAAATTATCCACTCACTTGACTCAAAAGCAAACAGCACTCAAAAGTAGATACCGAAGGAAATCCTACTGATGACCCGCCGGTAAAATATCAGGATTATCTGAATACAAATGAGACATATTCAATAATGACTTAAAAAAACATATAACCTATTTAATACACTTATCTAAGGGTGTATTTCATAACTCTATATATTTTTGAACTAACTAGTCAATTTTCCCAAAAACCCAAAATTTAACGGTTTTTCCGAAATCTAATCCATAATAGAACAAATAATAAAATTGGTAATAATTCACTAAATAACCCTCAATTATTCATCAAACCAATCTGCAAAAGCTAATATTACAGCTAGGGACTAATCTGTAATTTACCATATTTTTAAGGGTCAAATTGTAACTTTATCAAATTGAAGGACCAAACTTAAAATATCATAAATCCATGACTATACTGAAATTCTGACCATAATTAATCCTCAATTCTGTCCAGAATATCTCATTATACTCCAGGGACCATTCTTGAATTTTACCAAATTTTTAGGGTCAAATTGTATTTTTTGTCAAATTGGAGGACCAAATTGAAAGTGTTAAAATTTCATAATTATACAGGAATTCTGCCCTTAATTCATCTTTTATTCTTTTCAGAATCTCGGAATATGCTCAGGGACCAATCTATAATTTTCCAAAGTTTGGGGACTAAACTGTAATTTCCAAAAATTAAGGGACCAAATTGAATTTTCGTCATCTTCAACCTCCAACCCAGAATTTTAACAGAAAACCTACTGTTCTCTCCAAATTTCTAACACAAATTCACCATTCAAACAAAATCATAACTCAAAATCATCATCTTTCAATTCAATCTCTCAAGATCAACCAAATAATCAAATACCCACAACAATTAACCCTATAACATTCAAATTAACTCATCAATCAAACCCAAAATATAAATTTTTAAAACCCTAACATTCATCAAAACTGAAATTAAAGTTCAATTAACATACATTTATACATTTAACAATCTAAATTTTACCTTTAAACTTATTTCTTCAACTCCTTTCTATTTCCCTTCTAATTTCCCTCTTTTCTCTTCTTCTTCTTTCTCTCTTCTCTCTCACGGTTTGCTCTCTCAAAATATTCAGATCTCTTTCTTTTTTTTTCTTTCTATTTATATTTATCATCTCTTTATTCAATTATTACTATACCCCTCATTCATTTATTACTACATCTAAGCCTTCAAGGGCTCTGTAGCCTTTTCCTATGTCTTTATATTCAAAACATTACACTACGGTGGCTCTAAGAAAGGGCAAGGCAACCACAGACACCATCAGGTTTCAAGGAGAAAGAAGCTGCGTGGAGTAAAGAGTTTAAATGTTCCACTCACATGCTTGAAGACTGTTGCAGACGCTCAAGGACCAATTGATCACAATCCTTTAGCCCATCAACATCAAATTGCTTGGACATTGAAAAAAAGTTTATATTTGAAGCTGTCCCATACCAGGTTTGATGTGAATGTCTGACCATTGATCCGCACAGGAGTGTTCATTGATGATTCAACCATACGAAGCTGAGTTGAAGCTCCACCCTGCAACTTCAGTTGAAACAAATTCACACAACCAACCAACAAAAACACAATATGCTCTCAAATCATTTTGGAAACTTAAGTCTTGACTTTTCGAGCACCATAGTAGTTGGAATCTGGACAAATAAAATTCTGGTTGTCGAAATTTTTTAACAAAAAATTTAGTGCGGACGACATGCCGCCCACCCCAGTTACAAAAAAGAAATTAAGGGCCCAAACACGGGCCCTAACAAAAGAAATTTAGCGAGGACGACATGTCTATATTTATATTATTATTTGCTTGAATAAAAAAATTATTTTAATAAATAAATTTAGCAGATATAATAAGGTAAATGCCCCGTCTTTTAAGATTAAATATCTTGATCTACACCTATCTTTTTATTTTTCAAGTTTTATTTTTATGTATTGTTAATGACTTTTTATTTATTTATTTGTACACATAGTTCTCAATTTATTTGATTACATACATGCATAAAAAATTTTATTTTAACTTAATTTTTTTAAATTATAAAAATATATTAAAAAAACTTACATATATAATTTTTTATAAAAAGTAAAAGTATCTAACATGCAGCAAAGCACCAATTACATAACTAGAATATTTTATTTTGTGTATCTTTTTTATGGATAGTTTTTGTATTTGTGTTTTAATTTTGGTTTATGTTTACAAGGTGGTATGGTCGTCGTCGTCATCGTCATGGTGACCTCTGCAAACGTGTGGAGCCATTGCCTCTTGACAAACCATAGCTTCTTATAAATGCCGGCAACTCTTTTACATTTTTCTCTTTATAAAGTCACCATGAAAGTCTTGACATGTCGAGTTGCTAATGAGGTTTGCTCTTTTTATTAATTTCTTGGATTCGAAACGTGGAATCAGTATTCAGAATCGATATGAGAGATGTACCTTTAAAATCTTTTGGAGAAAAGTTTTAATCGTAATTAATATATAAATTGATATATATATATATATATATATATATATATATATATAATTCTTTTAGATAACAACCATGTTTAATTTTTTATTAAAAATACCGAATAGAAGAGAAACAGAACTGAAAAACGTTTGGTGGATTGTTGAAGATTTTTTTTAAAAATATATTTGGCTTCTCAAACTTTAAAAATAACATAAATTATATAATTTAGATTCCTTCAAATTTTTTAAAATATCAATTTTGTACAAGAGTTTATTTATATTATTTTTTATTTCATAAAATAAAATTTTTTTTTATCCATGGGTTCTATAAAATGAGAGTCTTAATGTGTTTTTGTTAAGAAATGATCAACAACATCTTACTTTTACGTAATGTATTAGAAAACATATGCTGACAAGGACATATATTTCTATTGTAACTCTTATTTCAAAAATAGCTTAGCACAATTATAGAAAAATATTTTTGTATATAGCTGATGTGACGGATTCAATGAAATTTAATTGAGTTGGCAAATCTTTTCTTTTTCTGATTTTACATGGTATCAAAGCAGGGTTAACCTAGCTCTTTATCTCTAACTCTGCCTTTGCCTCAAATTCTTGCCTCAATTTTTTCTGCCGATTGTTCACTACCATGGAACGCGAGCAATTTTCCAAGGAAGACAGGAATAATGCCTTTGATCCTCATTTTCTCTACCATTCTGATCATCCGAGATTGGTGCTTGTTTCCAAACCTCTCAATGGTGATAAATACTCTACCTGGTGCAGATCTATGACAATCTCCTTAAACGCTAAAAATAAATTGGGATTTATAGATAGTACAATACAGATGTCATCAGCCAACAGCCACCCAAAAGATCATGCTTCATGGAAAAGATGCAACGACATGATTTTATAATGTATTTTCATCTCGATTACACCAGAACTTGCCAACAGTGTTATATATTCGACTACAATAAAAGAAGTTTGGGAGGACCTTCGAGATCGTTTTTCTCAAAGCAACGCTCCTTGTATCTTTCAAATTGAGAGGGACATCGCTTGTGTTTCTCAAGCTTCGATGACAGTTGCGGCATACTATACATTCTGAAGGATAGTGGGATTTTGGGTGCTAAACCTGTGAATTTTCTATGGAACAAAACACAAAACTCTTTGATGCAGGTGACTTACTTAAAGATCCATCTCAGTATAGAAGACTTGTGGGGCGCCTAATCTACTTGACTATTACACGACCGGATATCATGTATTCTATATATATGCTAAGTTGGTTTATGCATGCACAATACAAACCGCACATAGAGGCTGTCTTGCGTGTGTTGTGTTACCTAAAAGGTGCTCCAGGTCAGGGTTTGTTTTTCTCTTCTCAAAATGATATGTCTCTACGAGCTTTTTGTGATTCAAATTAGGCTGGTTGCCTAATGACTCGAAGATCCACTACGGGTTATTGTGTTTTTTTAGGTTCTTCGTTTGTTTCTTGGCGAACAAAAAGACAGAAAATAGTGTCACTCTTCTCGGTAGAAGCCGAATACAGAGCTATGACAGGCACATGGTGCGAGGTATCTTGGCTACAATCATTGTTGAAACACCTACAGATATTGCATCTGAAACCAACATTACTACACTATGATGACAAAACAGCTTTACATATAGCAACTAATCCAGTTTTCCATGAGAGAACTAGACATAAAGAAATGGATTGTCACTTCATTCGGGACAAAATACAGAACGGTTCAATCATGACTAAATTTGTTACTTCAGCAGAACAACTTGCAGATGTATTCAGTAGACCATTGGGAGTTCTTAACATTCACTCTCTAACTTGAAGGGAAGTGTTAAGAAAGGATCAACAATATCTCACGTTTACGTAATGTATTAGGAAACATATGCTGACAAGGACATATATTCCTATTGTAACTTTTATTCTAAAAATAGCTTAGCACAATTATAGGAAAATATTTTTGTATATAGCTGCTGCGACAGATTCAATGAAATTTAATTGAGCTGACAAATCTTTTTTTTCTCTGATTTTACAGTTTTTTTAGAGCTTCAATGTTATCTGAAAAATAGATGTAAAATGAGGAGAATCTAACCTGGTTTGATTTTAGTTTTTTGAATGTTTTTGGGTATTTTGAGTTGATGAATTGGTTTCTAAGTGTTCCAATGATGTTATTGAGATGTTTTTGGGTTGAATGACTAAAAAATTGGGGATTTTGAAAAAAAAAAGATTTGCCCTTATTTTCCAGCTATCATAATGGTGGCCAAAATCTGGGCTTGCAAGTGACACGTTGTCAACCTTGGCATGTGACATGTCACGTGCATATTTTTTTCAAAGAAAAATAAGGGCGAACATCCTTCCTTTTAAAACTAAAGTCAATCCTAGACACACAGGCCTGGGTTTGAATGCTCACTCACATTCTCAAGATTTTTCTTAATAGCCTAGGTGTGCTAGGCCATAGACTGGAGTGCCTGGTCTCTTTTTTGGCCCTCTTTGCGTGTGAACGTGCGCGCCCGCGCGCGAGCGCATGTTGGTTAAGTATAAGTTTAAGATAAAAGAATTATTTCAGTTGAGTTCATGATCTGGATCACAAGTTTGATAAGTTAAATCAAACTCCTTGGCTATTATTTGTTTTCTTCTAATTTTGTTTTTTTATTGATACCTTTTTTTCAGCATTTCTTTTTTTTTAATATTTTAATAAACAAAATATAGCAAATATAAACGGGTAAATATCATGTCTTGCGAGATTAAATATCTTGATCTATATATATCTCTCGATTTCTCAAGTTTTAGTTTTAGATATTGTTAATAACTTTTTATTTATCTATTAACATGCATCGTTTTTGATTTATTTGATTACAAGTATACATAAACTTTTTGTTTTGTACTTAAATTTTTTTAACTACATAAATGTGTTGAAAAACATGCTTATATAATTTTTTTTAATAGAAAATAAAAATATCTAACTTACGGCGAAGCACGAATCACATAATTCTTTACCGTTATTTTATATATTCATCTTTATTTTTTAATCAAATATATTTATATATTATTTGAATTTATTCATTATTATCGGATGAATATCGGACTTACGGTGAAGCACAAGTCAGATAACTCATTATCATTATTTTATATATTTATCTTTATTTTTTAATAAGATATATTTATATATTTTTTGTATTTATTCATTATTATCGGACGAGAGCATTACGTTTGGTGGTGCGTCGGAATACAATGTAGAGTATTTTTAACTAAGAATATATAAGAATAATATTTTTTTAAAGTAAATCAAATTAAAGTATTTAGACAAACGGAGCACTACTAGGAGGACAAAGCACACTCTATAAACTAAGGATTCCAAAATCAGCTGTTGTAACAACAGGATGAGCAGTAAATAATCTGAGACTGGTCAGGAAAGCCTATGACCTCCATGAAAACAATGATAGCCTCTTGTAATATGATTCTGCCTTCAGTTTTCCGTACTGACTATTGTATCTGGCGCCATATGCATGCTAACATGAAAGCCTGGTATAGATAGACTGACACAGAAAATTTGCCAAATAAGAAATCCATGAAAAGGAACTTCATATATATAGGAAGCTTATGACATCCATACCTTGCAGATAAAACACAGAACCATTTTCTGCAACTGATCCAGCCTGTTCCATCGTCTACAATGAGAGCAACATCAATAACCTTTTCAGCTTTACCATAACCTACATCAACAAGATGTCAAAGCTTGTTAGAAAAATAAGCTAACAATTACTGTGTTTATTTCAACTGAAACCGACATGATCAATAAATTTCAGTTCCTAGAATAGAAATATAAGAGCACAGTAATAAGACAGAGCTTTTCAAGAAAACTACAACAAATGGTCTAAAAGAGGTAGTAATGATTAACAGAAAAGGAGGGGATTTGAGATGGAGAGATGAGAGGCCTTACTTTTAGAAGAGGAGTGGTCTTTTGTGGTAAGCTAAGTTGACTGAGAGGTATGAATCCATCACCACAGGCAGCGGAGGAGGTTCCGGACTGGATGCCGGGGGAGTTAGAGACAGAATTGTTTGAAAAAATATATGAGAGACGTGGGGAGAGGGCAACATTTACATGGAAATAGAGTACTGTTCACAACTAAACAAGAGATTTTCCACTGAAATTAAATGGCCACCTTGCAAAAGAGCAGCTCCTAGAATCGAAGAGACAGGCTGTAGCTCCAAAAATCCTATTGCACTCTTCCTGCTCTCAACATATCAAGAGTCCAAACAAAGATGCTCTGAAGCAATATCAAACTCCTAACGGAACACAAACTGGATATTATCAAACTTTATAAAACACAGTAGATTAAAATTTTTAATGCCACATATATTTAAAACATAAAATTGAATATGATCAAACTTTAACATCCAGGCACTGATATTAGCTTTGAAGGCAGATTTTTGACGAAGAGACAAGCACCATTTCTTGACTGTATCATAATGCTCCTTCGCCCTCTTAAAACTACAGTACCATTTCTTCACTGCCAGTATAAGAAATAAAATAATAAAAATGTCATGTTTTACATATCTCACTTGATTTGTTTGATTTTCCTACACTTTCTGGGCGACCAATCACGTAGCCAGAGGGATAAATTATTTAATAAAGAGAAGCCTTTGCTTGTTTACTTAGCGGAATATTAAATTAATTCACGTGACGTTATGGAATTAAGATAAATTCATTTACGGATATTATATATTTAAAAAAGAGGAGCTTTTACCCACCAACAGGGAAATGCAACATGTGCGCATAATGCTTATCGGCCATCAACTCCAGACATCTTATTGATATTTCAAGATTTATCAAACGCTACGGATCGAGAGCAAGCTACTGAAAGTTCCAGGCCTTGCAAAGAGCATCATATCTGGGATTTACGATAGCTTCCACCTCTGAACTCCATTGACATCTCTTGCAATGTATATCTGGGATTAGGCAGAGAGGTTGGGTAATTTGTTTTCCCAGTTAATTGAAAAAAGTTTCGAATATTCAAAGAAAAACAATAATAATTTGATCAGATTAGGGCTGTGGATGATAGAATAAATAGATAGATTAAATTAAATTCAGGAAGGAAGGAAGGAAGGAAGAGGTTAAAAACCTTTGTATTTAAGAATAATATCCCTACGGTGAAAATGCTCTAACCGTCAAATATAAAAAGATAGATTTGTGAATAATAAAATAAATAAATAAATGGAGAGAGAGAAAGGGTATGGACTATGGAGCAAGGTTGTTAATTCCGTTCCGTTTCGTTCGGAATGGCCGAAACATTCTTTACCAATTCAAAAAATAGAACAAATTTCATCGCATTTTAAATCTCGGTCCGTTCCGGATATTTCTGCTAAATTCCGGATATTTCTGCTAAATTCCACCCAGAACGTTCCGGTTTCATTCCACATATTTCGTTCCGTTCTTGAAAAGCCGTTGAATCAAATTGAACCTTATTCAATCTAATTAGTTAAACCACCAAATTATAAAAAGTTGTTTTTCATTACTATTTTTAATAACAATGATATTGATAATAATATTAAAAATTATTATTACTATTTTCATTGACAATGATATTGATTTTTTAAAATTAGATTTATCACTAATATATATGGTTTATATTCATGTTGTTTTTTTCATGTTTATACTTTGTAGGAATTTGAGCAAAATAAGGGATGCTTTAGATTCTATTAATCTTGATAATATTGACCTAACTTTATATTTAAAATATTTGTGTTAAAACATTTTATTTTCATAATATTTTGATATTTTGTTTAAGTTGAATTACTTTAAGTTAAAAACCTATTTAATTTTGACTATTTATGAATGTTTTAAATTTTAAAATTATATTTGTTTGACATTGTGTTTGTATTGCATAATTTATAATTAATTTATCTTGAATTTGAATTATGTTTGTTGAATATATATATATATATATATATGAACAGTACAACCCCGAAACGGCACGCCGAAACACTCTGAAACTGAAATATTCCATTTCAATTGAAAAAACAAAACACATATCAAAACAGAATTGACAACCTTGCTATAGAGTAATAACAAAAGAAATTAAATTAAGGGAGGGAGGGAGGGAGGGAGATGTTAAAACCTTTGTATTTAAGAAAAAGATGAAAATGCTCGGTTAAATGCTTAAATGTTGCACGGTGAAAATGCTCTAACCATCAAATATGAAAAGATGAGATTTGTGGGTCACAAAATAAATAGAGAGAGAATAATAATAATAATAATAAATTAAATTAAATGAAGGAAGGAAGAGGTTAAATACCTTTCGTATATGTTCGGTGAAAATGCTCTAATACTCATTACAAAGGAAAGAGTATGGAATGATAATAATAATAACAGAAAATAAATGAAGGAAGTTAGGGAGAGGTTAAACACCTTTCATATATGTAAGTAATTAAGTATGTTCGGTGAAAATGCTCTTTTACCCGTTAATGGAATATCAATATTCCTTCACCCTTTACATAGCGACCCTCCTTTTGAATGTAATTCCTATCAATTACAATATCTGGAATGTGTTTAATGTTAGAAAGCCACTCCTCCTCCCTCTCCTTTCCCCATCCTCTTGTTCTTCCCCTCAGCTCTTCACTGCAGTTCTTGATTATTAACATTTGCAAAGAGGGAAGGTAGGCTATCCTCCCTTGAGATTCAGATTCAGATTCAGATAGCGACTTCAACCCTTTGCAATGCCTGATAAGTAATTTCTGTAGAGAAGGCATCCCCTGATCAGGCAGTGGCAGAGACTTCAATCTTGAGCATCTCGAAATCGATAGCGATTGAAGAGAAGAGAGATTTTGCAGCCCTACTTCCGGAAGAGATTCCATGTCATCAATTGACCACACATATAGACTCTTCAATTTGGAGAGAGGACGGGTAAATGAAGAAGAAGAAGAGACCGGTGATGTCATCTCCATTGTCTGCTGTAATGGCATTGAACTAGTCCTCCACAAATCAAGACCTTCGTCGAGAGTTGGAAACAACGGCATTGAAGTCAGATTTGGACAAAATTCAATGCGCAAGGAAGAAAGACGTGGAAAACAGAGCATTCTCAACCCTTCTTCTATTGTTGACTCCTCACTATCATCATTCATCTCATCTCTACTCCATCTCTTCCACCATCCCTTCACTCTAGGACAAGCAAGGATAACAAGTTTCTTTAAAGATGGGAAAAACATCGACACTCCTTTTCCTCCAACCCCCTCACTATCTATGCACTCCAAATCATCCAATCCCACAATACTTAATTCTTCAAGAGAAGGGATGCCATGTAAGGGAGGGATATGCTTAAGTCTTCTACACCTTTCTAGATGAATCCTTACAAGACTTGAGAGATCTAAAACCCAACTAGGAAACCTCATACCTCCATAGCCTTCAACTCTTAACTCTTGAAGACTTGAGTTTGGCTGGAGGCTTTGCATCATTTTATCGTACAAATCAATATCTGAGTCACTATCCAGCTTTGGGTCCCACCATATGGTCAACGACTGAAGATATTGTTTATCTATCAATTTAGCTCCTTCAAATTCTGATATACAAGAACCACCTTCATATCCCTTGACTCTTATTTCTAGCCTCCCTCTCAATTCATTTAACCTCCTCAACTCATCCAATTCACCTATCATCTCAGATTTAGGACTACTTTTTTTTGCAACCATAAAACATGACAACGTCTGTAGACTAGTTATTTTCCCAATCCCACGAGGCATATACTCTAAATCCTCACATAAATCACCATCAAGAATGCAACCAACATCAAGATGCCTCAGATTGATCAGCTTACTAATATCTCTTGGTAGTTCCTTAAGTTTACTGCAACCATTGAGCTTGAGCACTTGCAAATTTACCAGATTGGTGACAGAATTAGGAAGCGCCTCAATCTCATAATTATTCGAAAGATCAAGATATTTCAGATGCTTTAGCTTTTTAATGAGAGGTGACCCTTCCTCAATTACCGAAGGACTCAAAACAAGCACACGTAAACGCCTAAAGTCTCGACAAATAGACTCCCATGCCCCCTTATCCCGTTTGCGGCCTTGAAATAATATAACTGTTCTTAGACTTTTTGCATAAGGCAAAGGAATTGGAATTTGTTGTGACAAATCCAATTTCGTGTCAAATGACACGTGCCGAGTCAAATCACAAATCCTATGTCCTCCACGCTCCACTTTGATGCTCTGAAAACCAGCAACTTTGGTTGCAAGATCATGCATAAAATCATGCATTTTGCAACTTTTGATGTTCCCAAGTCTATCCTTTTCCACTTCGTGAAAGAATGACCTCCACAGTAAATGCTCAAAGCACCTAAGACCAACAATATCAAGACACCCACCACCTGAACATGAAGAGCTAATGAACCCTTGTGCAATCCAAAATTGAATCAATGACTTCACATCAATCCTACGACCTTTGGGAAATAAGCTACAGTAAGCAAAACAATGCTTCATAAATGATGGGAGAGGATCATAGCTTAACTTTAGGGTATGAATAATGTTATCATCTTGGACCCTATTTGGAAGTTCTTGTTGGATGAAGGGCAACCACTGGGCTCTATCTTTCAAAGACATTAACCTCGCAATTGCCTTTATGACCAAAGGAACTCCACAACACCTCTTTACAATCTCTTTTCTAATTCTCTCATCTACATGACCCGACTCTTGCCCTTGAGGAAATGCCTTTCTTCTAAACAAATCCCATGACTCAGCTACAGATAGACCTTCTAAAACATGTGGTGCTATTGTGCTTGTGAATTTTGCAATTACATGAGAACGTGTAGTTACCACTATCTTACTTCCTACTGCATCACGTGGTAATAACTCCTTCAACCTATCCCATTTTTCACCATCCAGACCTTCCTCACCGTCCCACACATCATCTAATACAAGAAGATACTTCTTTTTTTCTATTTTCTCTTCGAACTCTCTTTTCAGACTCTCTAACTGATCATCAGAATCTCTACCTACAGCCCCTTTGATAATCTTACTAACATCTAAGCTGCCTGAGACACTTACCCAGAGTCTCACACCAAAATGCGCCTGAACTTGCTCATCATTGAAAACATGTTGAGCTAGTGTGGTCTTCCCCAACCCTCCCATTCCAACTACGGAGATGACAGAAACATTATGTTCATAGTTGGAATTCATCAGAAAAGTTATAACTGCCTCTTTGTCACTATCTCTCCCAACTATTATTTCAGGTTCAGATGAGGTAGTTTGCTCCCTTACAGTGATCAAAGAAGCTCTCTCCTCACCACGAACATCAAAGTTGAATTTTTTACTGTCAGTTTCAATGTCACCTAGTCTCTCTCTAAGTGCTTTAACTCTATAACCCATCCGTAAACCATACACAAATTGGTTTGATCTTGAGAAAAAAAGGCGTACCTCCCTTGATACTCTTTTCCCGGACATCAACTGTTTCCGCAGAACTTGTATTGAGAAATCGTCCAGCAAATCCTCTGCGTCATATGCAGCTTCCCGCAACTTCATGAGCCAGTCTTCGATTTGGTGGTTCTGTTTTTGTGCCTGCTCCTCAGCGTCTTGAATCACAGCCTTAACCCTAGTAACTGTGTCATTGAGCTTCCACAATTGATCTTTGATCCCCCACCACAGTGCAACCTCCTGAGCAGTAAGGGAACCTAATGTCTTTATTATTTCCTCCGCAATATTGAAGAGCACACCTTCAGCCATATTTTCTTTGTAGGTTCAAAAAGGAGTGAGTAGAAGACAAACTCAAAGGAGAAAAAGAAAGAATATGTAGTTGGTTTGGAAGGGTGGTCGTTTAGTATGCTAAAAGGGTTTTATATAGTGAAGTAGATTCCGACGTTATTCAAACAGTCAAAGAAATGTGTGGATACCAATAAATATCCCTCAATCCTTAGGTTTTGAGCTAAATTATGACTTAAGTCTTTTTTGTTTAAAAATCTAGAACTTAATCTCTGGGACTTATTAAGAAAATGGCCTCCGAGTGTTGCAGAATTAAGCTGTAAATATATAGCCTTCCAAATGTAAATGACTATATTATAATCACATTCAAAGCCAAGGGACTACATAATGATTTAGTCTTAATAGTTATACGTAATAATTAACTAGTAGCCTAGGACCACACTTGTATTAATTGTAGGTTCCAAGAACAAAGATTAAGGGGCAAGTGGAATCTGTCGAAGTCTAAGTCAAGCCAGCCAGTTATGACTTGGTTAGCACTGATTCCTTGGAATGCTATAAGAGAGACAAGAATCATTAATATGGGAAATGTCCGGGAAGAGATCAAAGCTATGCATGGAAAAATTGATTGGTTGCAGACCAGGCTAATTGAATCGGTCACAGACCTGGAATAGATGGTCTGGATGCAGTATTCATTAGATTAGACGATATAATTTCGCAAGCAATTACGTTAGGTGGAGGAGGTAACCAAGATGTAGATGCTGCAGAGCAGAAGATGCAGGTCCAGAAAATAGACCGCTTCAGTCTTCAGAAGATGCATATTTTCCTGTACTAATGTTCCATTAATTGTAGGTCCCAAGAACAAAGATTAGGGGGCAAGTGGAATCTGTCGAAGTCTAAGTCAAGCCAGCCAGTTATGACTTGGTTAGCACTGATAGCTTGGAATGCTATAAGAGAGACAAGAATCATTAATATGGGAAATGTCCGGGAAGAGATCAAAGCTATGCATGGAAAAATTGATTGGTTGCAGACCAGGCCAATTGAATCGGTCACAGACCTGGAATAGATGGTTTGGAAGCAGTATCCCTTAGATTAGACGATATAATTTCGCAAGCAATTATTTTAGGTGGAGGAGGTAACCAAGATGTAGATGCTGCAGAGCAGAAGATGCAGGACCAGAAAATAGACCGCTTCAGTCTTCAGAAGATGCATACTTTCCTGTACTAATGTCCGGGAAGAGATCAAGGCTATGCATGGAAAAATTGATTGCTTGCAGACCAGGCTAATTGAATCGGTCACAGACCTGAAATAGTTGGTTTGGAAGCAGTATTCATTAGATTAGACGATATAATTTCGCAAGCAATTACGTTAGGTGGAGCAGGTAACCAAGACGCCTCAGATTGATTAGCTTATCAATACCTCTAGGTAGTTCTTTAAGGCTCAAACAACCATTGAGCTTGAGCACTTGCAAATTTACTAGATTGGTTATCATATCCGGACATCGTGATAACTAATTAAAAATTATTAACTTAAAAAAAATAGATATTTGATATCTTATTCTTTGGAGGGATAAATATCTTGTTTAAGGAGTCGTCACCTAGTATTATGGTCACTAAAAACCCTAACTGGTCAACAGAGATTTTATGGTTCGGAACTGGTAACGCGAAAGGGAAGATGCTATCACCTCTTAAGCGTTCTACCTGAGGGCAGGTTGCATTGCTAGTTTTGTCTAAAATTGCTAAAGGTTTGTTTGTGTTCCATTCTTATGATCATTTTATAATATTTCCAACTCTGGTGTTAGTAAATATTTACCTATGAATATTTCCAACTCTGACGTTGGTAGATATTGCGCACAAAGTACAGTATTCCCGACTCTGGCGCCAGTGAATAAATCCGTAAAATTTGTATTAAAATAAAAGGAAATTATTTTTATTTTTATTTTTATTTCTATATATATTTGTTATTTTTTTTATTTTTGGAGTCCAATCTAAAAAAAACAGAATATTGTTCCATGCATACGTGAGTATTTCACGCATGTATGTAACAGTAACAAGCAAATTAATCTAGCATAACAGAAAGAAGAAGAAGTTACCTGGTCGCTGTAAGCCGTGGGCGATGGTGATCCAGGCATAAGGCTATTGGCCGAAAAGGAACTCTTTCCTCTATTTCTTCTCATCATGTGCCACCCCCTATGCTCATTTGCGTTTCTGTGTGTTCGTCCTCTCTCTACTGGACCGAAGAGAAAAGGTTCCTGCTGGACATGCGTGGTGTAGCTAATACCGGTGGCTGCTGTTTTAGGAGAGGAGGAAAGGCTAGAAAGGCTCTCTCTGGTGTTGCTGTCGGCTGCTCTTGGTTGCTAGAGTTGTTAATGGCGTCGTGATAGTAAAGGAGCCGTTAATTTCGACCGGGATGATGAAGATTTCATTGTTGCAGTGAGTAACCAAACCCTACTGCTGCTACTGAAAGGGGCTACTGTCTTTGAGTTTGGTTTGTGGAGGAGTGTCGGTCTAAAGAGAGGAAGCTTGTTGTTGTTGCCGGTTTCGTTGGTCTTAAGACACTACAACATTATACAGTTTTGCCGACGGACTAATTCCGTCGGTGACATCAATGCACTCCGTCGGTAACAATAATACCGACGGAGTCACCTACGGATCACGTCCGTCAGTATAACAGTCGTCGGTAAATCCCATTTCCGTCGCTAATTCTGTCGCAAATAAAAAAAACCACCCACCGACGGAACCACCAACGGATACACGCGCGCCAAAAAAAAGTTTCCCGCGGGAACATTACCGACGGACTATAGCCGTCGGTAATGTCAAGGGTAATTACCGACGGCATTACCGACGGAAAACCCGTCGGTAATGATGGCATGGCTTGTAATTTTTGTTGCAACTCTCTGTGAATTACCGACGGATACTATCCGTCGGTAATGCCGTCGGTATTAAATCACCGACGGTTAGTATCCGTCGGCAATCCGTCGGTGAATGTGGCAAAATCACGTAATTTTTTTGCAACTCTCTGTTAAATGCCGACGGATACTATCCGTCGGTAATGCCGTCGGTAGTAAATCACCGACGGTTAGTATCCGTCGAAAATCCGTCGGTGAATGTGGCAAAAGCACGTAATTTTTTTGCAACTCTTTGTTAAATGCCGACGGATACTATCCGTCGGTATATCCGTCGGTACTTATTTAAAATATTAAAAAAAAATAATTGATTAATTGTAAAAAAACCTTGATAAACAAATAAAAATGCATTAAACATTAAAAATGTAAAAGTAATAATATTCATTACAAATTTAATGTGTTTAAAAAACAAAATTAAACTACAATAGCGGCGGAGCTGGAGGAGGAGGCGGAGGAGGAGGAGGAGGCTGGTTGTTCCCGGGACCATACGGCCAAAAAGATGCTGCACAAGTATCGTCAGCCATCTTTGATCTCATCTCCATGACTATTTGACGGAGCTCATCATAATTTGTCGAGAGTTGTTGATATTGTTGTTTCAACGCAATGAACTCCTCAGATTGGGTGTTCGATACTGATGGAGAGCTTCCAACAGTTGAGACACTACGAGTCGAACGCAAGTTGTCAGCCGTAGTGTTGGAGAGCCCGTAGACCCTGTTTTTATCGGGTCCACCAGACGATCTCGCCT
>Ga0325401_1000499_pt1 | contig 28441 bp, 17 predicted proteins | sample PopdelMetagenome_FD_205666 | JGI IMG/M metagenome (GOLD analysis project Ga0325401, IMG submission 205666) | Populus deltoides microbial communities from Bellville, Georgia, United States - Xylem-PdKOR-R2 | ecosystem: Host-associated > Plants > Phyllosphere > Stem > Wood/Secondary xylem | place...
AATTCAGAAGAAGGGCTTGACGAAATTATTGGGATTGAGGTATAAGATATTGTATAGAAAAGGAAGGGAGAACATTATGGCTGACGCTTTGTCTAGGAAAACCAGTGGTGAATTGTCTGCTAAGGGTAATAGAGTTATCACCAATATACTTCCTGCATGGTATGAAGATGTTTATGCATCCTATGAGAAGGATTGCAAGTTACAAGCCATCATTCTTAGCAAATTGACAGGTACAACAGGGGAACCCGACTTTACTTATAAAGATGGGATCCTGCGATACAAGGGCAGGATCATGGTTGGCTAGGGAGGACATCTCAGAGCTCAACTAGTAAAATCAGTACATGATTCTTACGTGGAGGGACATGTTGGCATTTAGAATACCTACAGAAGGCTGAAGACAAACTTCTATTGGTATGGGATGAAGGCTATGGTTAAAAAGGCAGTGGAAGAATGTAATGTGTGTAGGTAGGCCAAGGTGGAAAGGGTGGCATATCCAGGACTATTACAGCCCCTGTCGGTTCCTGGAGGTACATGTGAGGCCATTACCATGGATTTCATAAAAGGTTTACCAAGTTCAGAGGGACGAAATGCTATCTTGGTGGTGGTGGACAGGTTCACCAAATATGGGCACTTCATTGCACTCACACATCCATTCACAGCACAAGACATTGCACAAGTGTTCTTAGATCATTTCTACAAATTCCATGGATTACCTGCAGTTATTGTCACAGACAGGGATAAAATCTTCACCAGTGTATTTTGGAAGGAGCTTTTCAAGAAGCTGGGGGTTAGAATGTTGATGAGCACAGCCTATCACCCATAAACAGATGGGCAGACCAAGAGAGTGAACCAATGTTTAGAAACATATCTTCGATGCATGACCATGCATCAGCCAAAACAGTGGTTTCAATGGCTCTCATTGGCACAGTGGTGGTATAATTCCAGCCATCACTCCACATTGGGCATGAGCCCTTTCCAGGCATTATATGGTTATGCTCCTCCTTAGAGGGAGTGGTTGGCACAGGAACCTACTCCAGTAGCTGCGGTGGAGGAGGTACTTCAGAGGAGGACAAACATGGATCACACGCTGAAGAGGCAGCTGGAAACAGCAAGGAACAAGATGAAGCAAATTGCTGACAAGAAAAGAACAGAGAGGGAATTCAAAGAAGGGGATTGGGTCTTTCTTAAACTGCAGCCTTATAGGCAAAACAGTGTGGCCGTAAGGAAAAACCTTAAGCTCAATCCTAGGTATTATGGTCCCTTTCAGATCAGCAAAAGGATTGGGATGGTGGCATATGAGTTAAAAGTTCCAGAGGGAAGTTTGATCCATCCAGTATTTCACGTGTCTTTATTAAAGAAAAAGGTTGGAGATGCAATAATAGTTTCGTCCAAACAGCCAGTATCAAATAAGGAAGGATGAATGCAAATCATGCCCTTAACCATATTGGATAGGAAATTGATGAAGAAGGGTAATGGAGCAGCTACTGCAGTGCTGGTTCAATGGTCCAATCTCTATCCAGAAGATGCAACTTGGGAAGATTTGTCTGATTTACAGAAGCAGTTCCCAGATTGCCAAGAAATTTTTGAAGCATCTTAATCGAGCATTTAATCGAAGCATTCTTATGGATAAGAAAGCATTCAAGGAATGAGTATTGTTACAGCTGGAATAAATAATGGCTACTGGATATTCTGTTAGTAGTAACAAAATGCATGGCACGTGGAATCAGTTAGAATCAGTTAGTTGTTAGTTGATTAATAAGTATGGAACTCATGTTAAGCTGGTATATAAGGAGGAACAGTTGACGTATACCAGACGCAAAATAATAATAAGAATTCATTCTTCTGAAATCTCAGTCTCTTCTTCTCTGTTTCTTCCATTTCTTCAGTCTTGTTAAGCCAAGCTTAACAAACTATTAAAGGGCAATTAAAACAGTAAAGCCTAAAGCAGTGATAAAATGTCTTTCTGCACCGCTAAAAACATGAAGATATATATATGTCGCTAGCTATTAAAAGTTCAAGCACTCAAAACTTTCCAGTTTCCACATATCATGCTAAACGTTATACCTGGTTAAGTCAATAATACAATTCAATAAACATCTACTCACCTTGGAAAAACATCGATATGTTTTTGAGGCTTGATTGGTTTTAAATTTCAATTGTTTGGCAAATGTCGATCTGTTTTTGATTGTTTTTGAGAGACTTGGTTGGTTTCAAACGTCGATCTGTTTCTGGTTGTTTAACATGTTTTGGATCTCTGTGTTTCTAAGTCTAGGGAGAGGGACAGGCGGAGAGGCGAAAGGGGGCGGGTGCTCTAGGGTTATTTGGCAGTGGGCAAATGATTTTTTATTTATTTATAATACCTTTTTCTTTAAACCGGTTTGGTTCGGTTTAGATTAACCGGTTTTTGCATTACATAACCGAACCGAACCGGTTGGTTTTTTCAAAATTCTAATCAGTTTAATCGGTTTTTTTTATAGTTCGGTTTTTTTGGTTATTTTTTTTCCAGCTTTCTCGGTTTAATCAGTTTTTTTACTCACCTTAATTATGTGTACACGCTACGCAAACTGCACTCAAAATATCCTTTTGCACTAAAACAAAAGGGAGTGTTTGTCATGAGAAATTTCTTTGGTGGCCAATTGGTCACTACTGAAAATTTTTCTGACTCGTATCCTTATTTATATTTAATCAAATAAAATAAAATAAAATATTATAAAAATAAACATCTTATGTTTGTATTTAATTTAATTAAGAAAACAAAATATTTTTTTAAAGGGTAATAAAAAACAATAAATAAAAAAATCCGAGATAACCCGTATTATTTTCAAAATCAGTAAAAAATCCTATTGAAAGAAAATAAAAAAAATTAATGGAGTCCAATCTCCAATTAAATCAATTCTGAACGATGAAACTAAAAAAACATGAGTTTAATAAACCCGGAAGAAACGTCTAAACATGAGCTAATCTCTCAAACTCATAACTTGTGAAATTCTAGATTTAGACTCAATTAAGAAACTCAATTATCAACCAATTTAATGTTGAAGGATGAAACTATATATAAAAAAATAACAATAAAAAGAATGATGATCAAATTTGATAGGAAAAAAAACTAAAGAAGGATGAAATCGTAAAAGAAACTTGATCATAAAAATTAATTCAAATAACACAAATAATAATAAAAAAGAATAAGGACAAAATTTAGAAAAAAAAAATAAGGATGAAATTGAAAAAAAATCAATTCTACAAACTATTACATATAAAATAAATAGTAATCAAAAGAGCAGGGACCAAATCTGAAGAATAAATAAATTGCATGTTAGTTTTGAATTAATTTGATTTTAATGGTATTCTAGTCATTTTTTTGTGCATCAGAAATGTGAAAAGACCAATTCATCTCCCATCAATATTGTTATGACTAATGAATCCTTGTGAAAGACTATTTTACTCCTAATAGATAGTGTATTAGTTTGTTTTAAGAAAGGCAAAATGGATTTTTGAAAGTGAATTGCTACAGTGAGAAATCCATGCTTTTTAGATTTTTTTTTTTTTTGTTAATAGAAGGAAGGAGGGAGAATATAGGGGGGGAACCAATACAAATAGATCAAAAATAGTTTGAACTAAAAAGGTATTTCTTTGCTAATAAGACCAAGTCTAGGAGATGGTGGTGGTTTGTAACCAAATTATCACCTTTATCAATAGGTTTAGATAATTTTTATTGTGTTTGATTTCATATACCACTCAGTGTCAGAAGGTTTTTTTAGCCTAAAGGTCTTAACCTATCATTGAGTTGTAACTTGTTTAATTTTGCCTCTCAAATCTTCTTCTTTGGAAAGAGTGGCATGGTAAGTAGAGCACCAGTATACATCATAGAAAGGTATATCCTAAACATTTTATGCCAATTCATTGGCCTTGCATGTTCGATGCATCTTTTTTTCAGTAACAACTTTCATGATTAATTTTAACTTATATCATGGTCAAACATCCCTTACTTTCTATAATTCCCTTTTAACAATAAGTTATTCTCTATTAGAGGTAGATATTGTTATCACTTTAGAAAAATTGTTATTATCCATCGTCATCTTATTTTTCAAGAAATGAATACAATTGACCTCAAGTACTTTTTAGATTTGATTCCTATAGACAACATAATATCATGTCTCTATGAGTCATGCCACTTGTAGTATTTCTTCTTTTGATCTGTTTAGTAGTGGGGATCATGTGATTTCCAAGAAGTTTGATTTGCACCCTATGCATTAATTAGTCAAAAATCACTTTAGGTTTTTTTATGTAAAAAAAATATTTTTATACCCTCATCAACCATTTTGATAACTTTTGTTTATTTGCTACCAATCTTTCTAGCCTTTTAAAGGTTTCATGATGCTACAATCTTAAATGGTCTTCCTTTCTTGACTTTTGTGCCCAAAATTAGTTATTGTTGATCATCCTTGAACTATTCATTAGAGTTCAAGTCAATCATTGAAAGTGCCATTATGATCTCGTTCAAGTATACCTTTAATGGCTTCTTTTCTGCTTGTTTGCCCAACATATTTTTATACCAATCAACATCACTTGTAAGGGTATAGATATCATTATATATAGTTCTCATGAACTTCTTTCTGATACTTAATTACATTCCTTTTAGAATTAACTTAATGCACTTCTAATATGTTATAGCTACAATGCATTCAGTTTTAAAAGTCCTAAATTGAAGTGCATATCTTTCTATGAATTTTCACAAGTATTGAAAAATTCTAGTCAAGTCAACCAATGTTACCTCTAATTATGTTATGTTAAACTGCTCTTGAAAACGAGCCTCCATTTTCTCTCAACTATTGATAGAATTAAGTGGCAATGTGAAGAGCTAGTAAAAGGTAGTTTTTGGTAATGAAGAACCAAACAATCTTAGTTTCATAAAAGGATTGACAATATTATTATCATATTGATAAGTAAATTTTGTGATATATTCCCTTATTAACTTATTGTTTCCCCTAGAAAAATATTTAAAATAAAAAATATTTTCTTTAGGAATTAGATGGAATTGATTGAGCCCCTCAAGGTATGGATGATGATGGTATGCAGGCTTTGCTGCACATCTAATATGTAGCCTCATTTCTCACAATTGTTATGCTAGTTCAATCTCATCAATCCTTTCTCTTGGTGTTGGCCAACAAGTTCTTAAGGTATAAAAGGATTGACATTCTCTAACTGAAAAACAACTCATGGGTTTTGTATTGCCCAAACACAAGTTAGGTTGTCTACATGTAAAGCTATTAGGCCATGTAATTGGTCTTAGGCTATATGAAGTAGGTAACCCCATATGCATAATCATGCTCCAATGTTACTAGGGTTGTGGTTGTGTTTATTATACATACATGTGACATATAGGATGTGGCTAGTAACTTTTATAAATTCCTTATTACACTCGTCATCTATTTACATTATAATACATCTTAGTTGGTGACTTTAGTTATATTCATATTAGAACCATGGTTTTTGGTTAGTTATGTAAAATGACATTATAAATTACTTTTAACTATTGCCTTATCAATAAAACTTATTAATCATACATGCATTTATACGCACACATAACATGTTATCTATTAAACAAATTTTCATATCATCTTATTGTCTTATCTAGTTCATTTACACATATTCTATATCTTTGTACATTGATATGTTTATATATACATTTACATGTCTCATGACCAATATAAAAAATTACTTTAGAACATCCACACTTTACTCTCTAAATTTTAGCTAAAATAGCTAAAAAGTATTTTTAGCTAGCTAGCTAGCTAAACAATATTATCACATTCATGCTCTTTAAGAGAGCCATGAATATTTTTTTATTCAATTAAAAATTATTATTTTTAAAATTCAAGTATTATAATAATTATATTTCAATGGTCATATTCTTAGTGGCTATATTTTAACGACTATAGTTTAATGGTCATATTCTTAACAACTAGATTTTTACTTAGACTTTCATTTAATTCATCATTTCCCTCACTTTCTTCATCTTAACTATATTTTTTTATATTTCTTTTGTTCATTCCATCTTTATGGCTTCTAACAATTTCTTACTTGAAATGCTTTTTCATGATGATGACTCTAACAATAATTTAAATTATTTGTAGCAGCGATAATTAAAGAAGAGCAAGTTAGTGAGGGATGATCATCACATCGACATGGTCATTCCATTGTTCGCGAGAGACTTTAAGGCTATAAAATGTTTAAACAACATTGTTTGGCTAAAACTTTTTATATCCTCCATTTATCTTTCAAAAAAGATTTCGGATGAGTCATCCATTTTTTTTTTTGTATTAAATTTGTTGGAGAAGCATATGATCCTACGAAAGATAGTAGCATGAATGAGAATCCTTGCATATGAAATATTTGTAGATTTTATAGATGAATATATGCAGATCACCAAAAGCACCTCAATAAAAAGCTTAAATATTTTGTGAAGGCAAATGTTGCAGTATTTAATGGGTACTTGAAGTGATCACCAAACATTAATGATATAACTAGATTGTTGGTGGTTGGTGAACACCGTGACTTTCATGTAATGTTAGGAAATATTGTTTACATGCATTCTAAATGGTAATTGTCCAACTATAAGGTATAATATGTATTCTGGTCATGTCCATGAACCAACGATTATTCTAGGAGTCGTGGCTTCATATGATCTTTAGGTTACCAGGATCTCACAATGACATCAACATTCTAAAACGCTTTTATATCTTTTCTTAATTGGTAGAAGGACGCAATCCATGTGTTAACTATTTATTAAATGGTTTCAACTATATGATGATATGTTATCTTGTTGATGGTATATATCCAACATGATGAACTTCTATAGAAACAATTATATCACCATAAGGAAATAAACAAAAGTATTTTGCTATAGCTCAAGAGTCCGCAAGGAAACTATTACATCGGTAAATTTCATTGCAATTTATTGACATAATTTTTGCCATCAATATTTCTATTTGTAGTTTTCAATTTTCTTGTAGTGGGATTATTTTTCTAACTTTTTTAAGTATCAAAAGTCATCATTTTATGATTACTTTTAATAGCAAGTTTATTGTTGAATAATAATCTCTTTTCTCATTATTTTTTTCAATATATATTTTCTTACATGAATATTCTATAAGATGAACTATTAGTTTTGACCCTAAATGAACACACCTAATAGATTATACAACTTGAAAAATAAAGAGTTAAATAATGAATCTCTAGTGTGTGTAAGTGTATGAACATTCTAGGTTCTCTCGGGGGTGATTATTATTTTCCTTTTAAGTATAATCAAACTCGAACCTTATAGTAGAACTCTCTAAACTATTCATATGTATCTTAGCTGCGAATCAATTTTTCTATATTAGCCTTCTTTTATATTGATAGTTGAGGCATTTTGTCCAACACCTTTGTTGTTACCCTTTTTTTAAGCCATACGTGCTAATGGACACCTTTTTTTACCAACCAGATTGCTGCCAATTTCTGTTCTTTAAAACGATTTTATCTCATCTCGAATCCTTCATGAAAGTTGTAGTCCTACATGTGTAGATGAATTTGGGTTTTTGAATCACTTAATTTCCATATCAGAAGCTCAAGATATTCACATTTGAATATCTAATAAGGAAGTGGAAATTCTGCCGCAAAATTTTCTGCCGCGGGAAGGATTTTGCCCCCCAACTTTGCAGGACTGAATTGAAAAAAAGACTGGAATAAGGGAGGTAATTGCCGATATAAATTGGAAGAAACTTGGCTGGGTTTTGAAGAAATAGAAAAACAAGGACAAGACTAGCAAATTCTACCACAATGGGTCACGTTTCTGCCTTATTTTTTTCAACAACAAACGACATCGTCATTGTTTTTACTTTCTTCAGCTGAGAAAAGAGGCGACACCATTTTGAAACAACCCTATTACGGTACTGTTTATTTGTTTTTTTTCTCAGAACAGTACCTCCCCATCTGCAGCTCTTTCCCTCCTCTGCAGCCGCTCCTGCTGGCTTTTCTTTCATTCCCTCGTCCTTGCGTCCTCAGGCCAGCTTGGTCTGTACGAGTGCCACCTATTGTACAGGTCTGCAGTTGCAAGTAAAACAATTTTAGTAAGGGAATGGCTGTGTACGTTCACAATACTAGCTGTTGAAAGAAGACAAAGGGACCATTTAAGGGCTGGGATTCTACCCCTAATACACATGGCTAGGAGGAGAGGGGGCGGGGCTGGTCTTCAAGTTTGGCTTGACTATATATACAAGCTGTGAAAGAAAAAAAGGAGAAAGGAGGACAGAGAGGAAGAAAAAACAGAAAAGAGAGGGATACGGGGAGAGTTTAAATACAAAGAAAAAAGGTGGCGGAGGGAGAGAGTTAGAAAAAAAAGAGGGAACAAGTTTAAAACAGAGAGAACAAAGAAGAGAAAGAAAAGAGAAAAACCGAGAGAGCTAGGAGGAGGTTGAGGGTAGGAGAAAAAGAAGGAGAGAAGAGAAAAGAAAGGAGACAGGGAGAGTTTAAACACAAAGGAAAAAAGAAAAGAACAGGGAGATTTAGCATAGAAAAACTAAGAGAACGAGGAGTTTTAAAAAAAAAGACAGAGAGAAAAGGAGGAGGAGACAAAGGGAGAACAAACAGAAAAGTGAAGAGAAAAAGAGAGAGAAAGGAGGGAGACGAAAAGAGCTAAACACGCAAAAAAAAGAAGTAGGGAGACAGAGGGGAAAAGGAAAACGAAAGGGAAAGGAGGTTAACGTCAATCTATCCTACTTTGCCGAAAAGGAATTTAACAAGCTCTAAAGAGTTTGGAAAAGTTCCTAACGGCAGAAGAGGGAGGCTCTCTTTAAGTCACCAAAAGGCAAATCTGTAGGGACTGCCCAACGGTTTGCACTCCATTTTCGCAAGCAAAAATCTGCAGGTATAAGTTTAGGCCTCTTGTTTTTCCTGCTATTTCAAAACTGGCATCTGTTTTGTTTGTTCTGTTCCCGTTTTATTTCTTCCTTTGCTTTGGATATTCATTCTTTATGCTGACAGCAGGTCATATGCTTGACCATTATCTCTCCCATGGCTTTGAGTTTAGATGTTTGTCTATGTTAGAGTTATGTGTTACTTCCTCTTCCTCCCTCGTGAGGAACCGTGAGCCTAAAAGCCCCCCCACCCCTTTTCTCTTTTATTCGGATGTTTCTCTGCCTTAGGCTATTGCATAGGATGAGCTTGGCTCCTAGATAAAGCTCTGTCCAGAAGGAAAAGAAAAAAAACGAGAGAAGGTCCTCTTCAGTTAAGGTGATATTTCGGTTGGTTCTGGAGTGCGCTTTCCTTCCTGTTTTCTTTAAAAGAGTTAGCTAGCCATTTGCTTTGTTGTTTCTGTTTTAGTGTCTTTGATATACATGATATAAAGGCATGGTCTTTCAGTTCTTTCCTTTTTGTATGAAACAAACCATGGCAGTGTCAGAGATTAGAGAAAGGGTGGGCGTAAGCAACAAGTTTTGTTATAGGTTTGGGTTTCAAACGTTTAGCTTTCATGGTTATATGACTTAATCCCTCCTGTCGAAGATAATGGGTCATGCTACATTTAGGTTTTGAGTTGACAAGCTGTGTTTTGTTTTCTTGTTCTATTGCTGTGCGAGACCGTAGGTTAAAAGGGTTTTCATCATCCCTGCCTTCCTTCGCTTGGAGCATCTCTTTGCAAATGTAATATGGCATAGGAATAAGTGGCTTATATGTGCAGAAGAAAGAGTAAAAAAAACATGAGGGAGGGGCTGTTTAATTAAGGAAAAAACGTGAGGAAGGGCCTGTTTAATTAAGGGACTTGGTTTTTTTTCTTTTTTCGGCAGGTTCTGGGTTCATGCTTTCTTTCTTTGTTTTTGTGAAAATGAGAATCTGCGTTCTTTCCCGCCGTGTGAAACAAGCATGGCATTTGTTTCAAGATCGAAAAAGTATGGCAGAGGATGGGTCGTGGGGCATCAATCCTGACGTAGGATTTTGAGTTTAAAATATTACTTTCAGAACTTTGCCTCCACGTGACAAGTTTATTCTTGTGATAGTTTAATAACCTTAACTGTGATGCTTGTGTTTAATTGTTGCGATTAAACGCTGTTTTGAGTTCAATCAGGACTTTGGCCCTCCTGTCACGAACTTATTCTTGTTATGTTTTGCTAGCTTCAACTATGATGTTTGTATTTAATTGTTGTGATAAATAGTGTTTTTAATTAGAATATAAAAATGTTTTTGTGTGTTGTATACGGTCAGTATCCTAATATATTTTTAAATTACTTTTTTTTTTCAAAAAAAGCAAATATTCGAGGTTTCAAAAAATATGTTTTAGCATGGATTTCTTAAACACAAAAATTATTTTCTTGCATCTTGGATTTTACAACATGTTTGTAAATTCCAAAGGGTGTTGGCCAATATTCCACAAATATAAAAATCTTATTTTTGGGAATTTGCTTTTATTCACTATTAATGTTTGGATAAAGAAATCCCAAAGGGGTAAATATCCAAAATATTATTAGGAATAATTTGTTATTCATTAGTAATGTTTGGATAAAGAAATCCAAAAGGGGTTAATATCCAAAATATTATTAGGAATAATTTGTTATTATTCACTACAAATGTTTGGATAAAGAAATCCCAAAGGGATTAATATTCAAGATATTATTGGGAATAATTTGTCATTGTTCACTGTTAATATTTAGATAAAGAAACCCCAAGGGGTAAATATCAAAATATTTTTTAGGAACAACAAAGTCATTATCCCTTAATAATATAAGGGCAAATAAACCTATGAAAGGTAAATGTCCAAAATATTATTAATAGGAATACAACTTGTTTATTTTTAACATAATGGCAGATTTATGCCTAAAATTTTATTTAGGACAATTTAATTGCACATCCTTGAAAGAAACCTCAATTATAATTGGGGAAATTTCAAAATTTTGATTCCACAATTTATGAGTCAAGGAAATATGAAATACTAAGGCAAAAATGGGCTTTTAAAGCACCTTGAATTTCCTTAGATTTTCTAACTTAGTTTTTTTGTTTCTCTTCCCTGCGATTTACGAGTCGCGAAACACTTGAAATACTAAGGGAAAAAAGAGCTCTTAAGCGCATTGAATCTCCTCAGATTTCTATCTTAGATGTCTCTAAATTCATAAATTCTAAATTTATTTCAAATCAAGCATAAACTTCAAGAGATCTGCATCGTTTCTCTTTGGCACTCTATAGACATATCTAAAGGTATGATCCGTATTGGCCAAGGGTTCTTTCCCGTAGACTTTGAACCCAAGTTCGTTCATTATAGCAGACTTATCCTAGGAAACTGATGGGATTAGAGAACATCAACACCATAGCAATTATAGGCAAAACCAAACACCAAGCAGCTTATCTTAGGTAGGGCGTACTAGGGGTGCTAAAACCTTCCCTTTACGCAACCAGTCCCTTGCCTTAGAATCTCTGAAAGACCAATTAGGTTTCCTAGTAACCATAATACTAGGTGGTGACTCCCTTTTTCACTAAACAAAGACCCTGATATTCAATCCCTGCTACTAGGAAGGGTCGCCTCGAAGTCGAACTCTCGAGAGGGTACGACATTTTGTCCAACACCTTAATTTACAAGGACATCCTTTAAACTCCTAGAATTTATGGCATTCCTAATTGGGATATATATTCATGTCAAAAAAGTATGTCCTCGTGTTGTAGGTGACTTAATTTCATTAACCTTCTGACCTTAAAGACTCGTATTGTGAGGATGGCCTGTTTGTTAAGGCTCAAAGTGCTCATCTTCCTAGTCCTCGAAATAGACAAGATCATGGGTGTCTTGTAGGAAGAAATCCAAAGAAAATGAGCCAAAAAGTTCGAGTCTAGAGTAGGTTTTCTAGACAAGGTTATGATGATTCTTGGAATGTTAAGTCGAGTCGAGACAAATGTCTAATTTATCAAAAATTGGATTGGTGGGGTCTGCCAAGAAGTATTGGCGTTCCACCCAACACAATTTAGAGCGTCTAAGTGACCCGTCTATCACTCGATATATTCAGCTTTATATCCCTCATGTCATATTTCTCCTCGCACAACTACTCAATTTAATTATATAGTAAGTAGCTTAGTAGTAAAAATTTGGGATTAAGAATTTTATTTTTTATATGGTTTTAGATTCGAGTCCTGTGGTTGCTAATATGATAGCCGCTAGAGGCTTACATGGTCGTTAACTTCAGAGCCCGTGGGATTAGTCAAGGTATGCACAAACTAGCCCGAACACCCATGTTAATAAAAAAATATAAAAAAAAAACTTCTCAATTTGTGTCACAGCCCAACTATATATTCAGCTAGTTCTGCTGGTGAATAATTTCGTGTTACTAATTAAGAAGAAAGGGCAACAAAATCAAGCGGTTTGGCACCATCGATGGCATGTCTATGGATTTCCCCCGTTTTCCTTCTTCCTTGAGAAGGAACTCAGATACTTCGTGACTGTCATCTAAACATAGTTTTTTTTTTTTTTTAAGTTTTGATACTAACACCAGCTAGGTTTTTCTGGTAGTATTACATTAATAAACAACCAATTAATTAAGCCTTGTATACTGAAGAAGCAAGACACAAGTTAAAGAAGTTGGCCTCAAGAGTTGTGTAGAATATCTACATATACAACCCACTGCATTACAAGAAACAAATCGAGGGAAGAGAGCCTCATCTTTGCAGGAATGACCTTTATGCAAGTCCCTACAGCTTCCAATGTAGTATGGTGGCCACATCCTTTACCTAACAAAGGAAGAAAGAAGGAAAATGCAGTAGTGAATAAAGTCTATATATAATTAGAGTGGTTTTATTACTTAATTTATTACGTTACAGGAAGATTATAATAGACAAGCAAGACTATAATAGAGTGCTGCTGCTGCATTTATTAGAGAAGGAGATGCTGGTAATCTCCATTTCACAAGTTCATTAATCTCGATCGAAAATATATATGGCTCATTTAAGCATCTACAAAGTACATCTGGGAAAGAAAGTTAAGAACCAAGATAGGGTCACTGATATTTGGATGATGTTCATACGGAGAGAGAGGGAGAAAGGCTGTACTCAAGCCCCCAGAGCTCAAAACTGCCTTTGACAAAATCATAATAACCACCCTTCAGTCCTAGAGTTTTGTTCACCAAGCCATCTCTCACAAACGGGTAGGTTAGCAAGTGTCCAAGGGACACGTTCACTGCCTCCTGCAATATCGACTTAAACATGTTATTATTAGCAATTAATTAATGCCACTCGAAGTCGATCGTAGCTAAGCGCTTGCCTTTTCACATTGTGTACAGAGGTCTGGGAAAGGTGCATTGGCATGTTCTGCTAAAACCTTAGTCTTGGCAGGGAAGCAAACTTTGACCCAGTCTTCTATGAAATCACTGCATATAAATTTCAATCATTAATTATACAATCTATATGAAAAGAAACAAATAACTCAATGGACTTCTTAATTAAGACGCTAGCTTACGTACGTTGATGTTGTTCCATCATAAGGGAAGGACATGAGGCCCTTAATTCCACCACAGGCGCTGTGTCCAATGACCACAATGTATTCCACCTGCAACACTCACATGAACACCGATCAAACTTAAGCCTGGCTCTCCTGGCTGGTTGAAATATCAAATATGTGTGCGTGTGTGCGTGCATTCCATCGGTATTCAAGCAGTCTGAGAAGTTAATTGGCTGTCGAGGGATCAGAAGAATTTCATTATCATGATGGATAAGTAGCTAGTTCACCTTCAGATGCAAAACTGCATACTCTATTGCTGCCCCAACTCCAGCGTACTTAGTCTGTTGCAATAAATACAGAAAATTAAATAATTTTATTGCTGGGGAAGAGTAAAGATCACAGAGTAACATGAGGGGGTGATTAACCTGATCGTATGGCGGGACCATATTCGCAACATTGCGGAGCACAAAAGCTTCCCCTGGTTGGAAATCAAGCACATGGGACGGGCAAACCCGGGAATCCGAGCATGCAAACACCATAAACTGTAACAATTTGATTACAACACAGGCATTAAAAATTTCTCAAGAGAACCCAACTTTTTTTTTTTTTTATGAAGAGACTCGTTGGATTTGGGTCACACACGACATTAGAGTAATCTTTCTTTACTATATAATAACTAAATAAACCATGTTTACTATTTCATTAGGACTCAATCCTGGTTAATTATAGTTACCAATTAGCACATGCATGTCTATGATTAAGCGTGCGTGTGCGCACCTTGGGGCTTTGGCCTTTGGCAAGCTCGGAGTACAGTCCCGGATTCTTGCTGCCAAACAAAAAGCACAAAAACCACTTCAAATACATAGCTATTAACTACGAACTCCTGTGTATATTAAGCATGTACTAGAAGAATTGTAAGAGAAGAAAGAGAGTAAATATGACATACTCATATTTCTCCTTCTTGAAGTGAATGAAGCCGGATTTAATCTTCTCAACAGGATCGAATGCCTTGGGGTCAGAAGATGAGGTGGTTTGTAATTCAGCTGTTATCTGCTCCACTTTCGCAGCTGCTACAGTTTTCAGCTCATCCTTCTCACTGCAACCGACCATTCAACTACACATTACTTCATTAATACTTTAGTTATATACAAGCTTGTTCTCTCCACTGCCATTTAATTAGCTCATGCTTTCGCTTCCCCTTTAATTTTTTTTTCTCACGTTAAGAAAGGAGAGATTATCTTTTAATTAGTTCTGACGTACACTCTGCTCGGGGAGGGATGAAGGGAACTTAGGGAAGAAGAAGAAGGATACATGGGTTGGAGGAACATGAAAACACTGTTATACCATTAGTTTTTGCTACGATAAATAATAATTTTTTTTCATTTTTACCTGAGGAGTTTCTTGAGAGATTCAATGGCCTCGTTGTAGTCCTTTCCCATTTCTTCGCCTCTCTGATAATCCCGACCCAAAACATTTAGGAATATTAATTTTAAAAAAAAGGTACATGTAAATTACATGATGGGGGAGGGGACAAGGCAACCGAAGAAAGTACTTACAATTAAGAAATTAAATGAAAAGAGAGTGAAGAAACCTATTCAAATGCATGTTGCCAAGATACGCAATAAATTAATGCATATCGAAACGCATGAAAATAAACTGTCAAATGAGAAGTCTTTACTACGCTATAAATGTTGGCAAACGAGTGAACAGAACTGAGTTTTTTCTCCCCTTCTCTTGGGTATATGAAATTATGAATGGACAACCTTTCCTGTTGCCCTCTTACAAGAATCTTAACTTGCTTCTATCATGTACATGTATGTATACATGATGTATAGAAGATTTGCATCAACTATATGAATTTTTCTTGAACGTACCAGGTTGATACAACGGATGTTTTTCAAAGATCATCCGAAAAATGATTTAATATTTAGAATTTTTGTTTTTATTACCATCAACCATATTGTGAGTCATTTAGTTTATGGTTTGAAAGGATGCCTACTATACACACACACACACACACACACACACAGACACACACACAGACACACACACACACTAGTAAATAATAGTTAACAGTATATGCATGCATAATGCATTGTACTGTACCCGAGGTGGATAGAGAATAGGAGCAGGGGCTGCGAAAACAGGCTGGTTTCTGATAAGGGTAGGAGGAGAAACAGAGGAGTTGAGGCTAGCAAAGACTGAAGGACGTAATGCGGGTAGTGATCTCTTAGAGGCAGAGACAGAGGTGAGACACCAGCTGTTAATCGAAGCCGTCGACATTGTGCACGGGACCTTAGGATTCTGTGGCTTTATACCCATTTTTGTAGATAATGAAAACGATAGCTCGGTGAATAAAAGCTCTTGCCCTTGTAGATGAGGTTTGGACGTTCGAGATCGATGCTGCCTCTCAATCCTCATCGTGATAACTCGTACCGTTCCTCTTCTTGTTTTTGTTCTTGTTTTTGTTTTTGTTTTTGTTTTTTCCCCTCAACGTTCGAAAATTGAAAATGTATTTTGGAAAGCTCGTTTTCTCAAACATGCTAATTTAATAATTTCAGTTAATATATGCTTCCCATACTATATTATATTATATTATAGACAGACAATTATAATTATTTTGGGATTTAGAGATTACCATCTTATTAGATTCACGTTCGATGCTACAAATAATTACCTTATCAATTCGTTATGGGAAATGTTTCAATTACATATAGGCACTAATAAATCAAAAAGTTATTTAGAGTTGCATTGCAATATGCTGTTCTGAATTATCTCTGTATGAAGCATCTTCCCTTCCAGATGATTCATGTTAGACAGACCTCTCTATCCTAGTCCTAACAAGCAGAGGGGTGGCACGTGTCTGTATTGCTGAGGATGAAGATGAACCAGCGTTTTTTATGGTTAAAAAGCAGATAGCTATATCCTTTTCGAGCCATGGAATAACTGGTGCAAATGTGGCACACATGATGATGGGTGATGGAAAGTAGAGATAAGATCCTATCCCTAAAACATGGCTCTGGAGCCTTTGGTGATCCGAACTTGCTAGAGACCGGCCCCTTGCATCCCTTGTAATGTCACTGACATGAGGATCGAGAGGTTTGGTCTTCCATGTGATTTTAACCAAGAGCTTTGCCTTGTATGATGACTTTGTGATTTATCAGTGACGCTGGATATATTAATTTGTATGCCTTCGAGAACGAAATTTACAAGTAAAAAACTACAGAAAATGGCCTTACCTAGCTAGTCATATGATCTTGTTGGTATAAATTTATGGGAAAGGAACACAGCACGTAATTCTTACCTCCATAACAGTTCTTGCAGGATATAAACATACAAATCGTTCCCATTGCTGACTTTTGGTTGCTAGACATGAATGAGAGCTTCAACCAAGAAGTGGAAACTTGCAAAATCTTCTTTCTCCTCGATGAACATTCCAACTCCCAGGCAATTCGTGCGCTGGTCTTCTTGTTCAATATTTTTGGTACTGTCCGTCCATCATTATGATGGCAAGATTGTGGAATATTCTCGAGCTAAGACCATACTTAACCATTCTTTTTGCAGCGATAATTAGCTGGTCGAAACATTTTCTCTAGAACACAGACATTGTGACTCTCCAAGCTAGTGAAGCGCTTGAAGGAGAAATTAAGAACATGGGACATGGAAGGTTATATAGTTTCTTGCAATTTTAGATTTTCATTTATTTATACGAATTAATATTCCTGTGGGGAAGGCATGACAACATTATTCGGCAAGGTGTGAACATCTTTGATCATCTTCTGGAGATATTGGTGGGGTAACTACAAGGTGGGAAGCTTAAAGCTTGTCCTATTTTGTGAACCAAAAAAGGTTTCAAACACTACAGTTTCATGTCTATCATTAAAATTATATTTGTTTGTTGATTTTTGAAAAGTTACATTTTGCAGCTTAAACTTTATTGCACGTGAATCAATTTACATTTTATACCTGCCATGCCCATAAATATCAACAAGAATTATTTGATTATCTATAAATTTGCTATTATTTTTAATTCAACGACTAAAAAGCCCTTGGTCTCCAAAAATAACAAAAATGCCATTATATTACTGTTGGGTCAATTTAATATATATATATATATATATTTGATGCACATGACATGACATGACATGAACATTACAGAAATATCACTATTCACTATTATATAAGAAAAACACCATATTTTTGCCATCATCCGAACTTATCAGTCGTAGAAATAAAAACACATATTCACCTTTCTATTAACCACTAATTTCCACCATTTGTGTAGCTAAATTTCTAAAAGCCCAAAAACACTATCTCACTCATGATCCACATCATACTGCCCAAATTCCACGCACCAATGTTTTCCAATCACCATCACAGCCAACACACTGTGAAGTTTTATCCATAACCATTTTCTAACATCATTAAAATGTCATCATCTACATTAACTGGTAGTAGTTTTACAAAGTTGGAAAACCTGGGATGAACTTAAACTAAAAAATAGAAGGTGCATGAATGTGAAAAAAGAGCAATTATTAGAATATTATAAACAAAAACTAGTAAGAATAAATTTTTCTATAGATGTGATGATAGGTCATGCGAAAATACTTTTATTGATTGGTGATAACTACAATAAGTGGAGTATGTTCTCATGATGTAAAGAGAATAGAAGATGAATTAAAGAAAATAAAAGATATATTACGTAGAGTTTGAATCAAGAATCATAACATGAAGTCTAATTTTGCAACTTTCATATTGTTGTTGGTAGCTAATCTTGTGTGTGTGATGTTAATGTTTGTAGCTATTATCTTGTTCATATCAATCTAATGAATTAAAATATTTAGAGGACTATGATACATAACATTAATAACATAAAAGTATTTAAATATAGTATCAGCAGTCACATATTGATAACAACAACAAACATTCTTAGTACCAATATTGCAAATAACATCCCAACAAGCAAACATAACATTCCAACAATTATCAAAATGATTTACTCAAAATTAGTTAACTTCGTCTAATTGTACCCGTCTGCATTTCAAAGATGAAATAGATTAGTTAAAGTAGATTAACTTTTAAACTAATAGAAGTATGAAATCACCTGTGTTTGGGTTGATGCCATCGAGGAGGATGTACCATCATCATCTATTCCACCTATGCCACTTATAGAGCCTCTCCTAAAACCACTGGATTCATTTTCATTTCTACCACCTTTTGAGACCCTTTCAACACTACCATTGGATCCCCTCTAAGTTCTTCCAACTCTGCAACCACCACCACCTAAAACAGGTTTTACATAATCCCTTTGGCATGTCTTAAGATTATAGTCATACTATTTGCAGTTGTTGCATCTAAGTGTGGAAGCCTTCTTCGTTATCATACTAGGCTAATCATCATCATCTTCCTTTGTTTGATTCTTCATTGGTATGCCAACATTCTTTTTCAAATTAGAGGGAAAAATAATTACTTTTTTTAGGTCGAGATCAACTTTTAGCACGAGTGCCTCGAGATATGCCTTTCTAAATATTTTCACACTAAAATATGCATGACCAACATTTTTAAATTCAATCCTCTTACGATGTACACAAGGCACCATATGCTTACATGGAATTCTAGTAACCATCCATTCACCATATAGACATTGTCCTTTCTTCAAATCAACACAAAATCTAGTTTAGCCCCTCACACACTTGGTACTTATCAGAACTAGCTAGAATCATTCTTATATTTCTTGTCTTCTCAATATAATTGTCCAATAAATTTCTGACATTGGAGGTGGTCTTTGATTCCCAAGTTGAATCCTGGGTAAATCTATGATAGAACCTAGCCATTAGCTTCAACCTAATTTTCTAATAATATAACAATTGGCAAACTCCTAAACTTCGCATCTCAACTATTAAAGGATTATGTTATATTGTTAGTTATATTTTTTACTTTCATATAATAGTTAAATATGCATCCAGGCCAATGCTCGAAAGGAATGTTATTCAACTAATAAAAAACACAAGCATCCATTTCTCTAATGTCCTTCATGTAATTTTCAAAATCAAGAGTTATGTAAGATTTTGATACACCCTATAGTCTGATCTTGAGTTTCAAACCTCTAAAACAAAATTTATTCATATTAGCATTAATATACCTTGAACAATGCTTGTGTGTTGCCTCAAAGAATACCTATGTTACTGCTTTAGAAAGAATTTATACATAACAAAATAATTGTAATTAGTGCATGAAATTCATTGTAAACATCAAATATAAATTATAATGAAAACATAGTTTACCTTATGTTTGTCATGCAAAAAGGTTTTTGATATATGTCATACTTAATGGATCCATAAAATACATATAGAAACCATCATCATGTTTTTTTGTTTTCACACTCAACAATAATATACATCACATGAAATAAACCATTATTGTTATTCAATACCACTACAGATTAAAGGACTTCTCTAAATTGACCCTTGAGATAACAATCATCTATACCAATGAACGACCTATATCTATTTATGAATCCCTCCTTCATAGCTTTCAAAAAAATGTAAACCATCTAAAACTTTCTTGGAAATGCAATTCAAAGTTGTAATTAAGATTAAACCATAAAAACACATATGACCTTGAATTATATTATTTTACCAACTGCACATATCAAGGAAGTCTCTTAAAAGACTCTTTGTGACTTCCCTTAACATACTGCTTTGTTTTGGTTCTAGCTCTTCATAATTGCATTGGAGGTGGTTCAATACCAAACTTATCTTCAATAATGGTATCAAGTGTTTCATTTGATATATTTGGATCTACACTCATTATAGGTAACAATATTTTCACAATTTATTTTGCATTGACAACATTGATAATTGATGGTCTAATGCAACTACTTTTCTCTTAAAGACTTAATCATGAATGTATTGGAACCAAACAGGACAGAAGCATATGTTCTCTATAAACAACCCTCACCCATACATTTTGCTACCACTTTATGCTTTTGATTAATATATATTTTTCTAATGGTAATCATGTTTAACTTTGTACTTTCTCGAAACATCTTTTAATTCATTTACATTGCTGAAAACATGAGATTCTTTAAACTTTATGGAACCATCAATTCTTAACTTAAACTTCTTACATTTGAAACTAATGGTAGGACAATTCTTCCTCTTTTTATGTTTGTTACTCCCATCAATATTATCCTTATCAATAAAATCATCATTGCTATCACTCTTAACTTTTTCATAACTTGCAACATCATTATTATCACTATTAAATTTTCAATTATTGTCTGAATTAGAATCATCATAGATAATTTTTCTAATTGAACCATCACCTAACAAACTGTCAATCCAGTCATCTTCAACTTCATTCTTGAACTTAAATCCTTTCTCCCTAGAAAGGATATAGTCTTGATCTTATTCATCGCTATCGCTATATATATCAACAGCATCATCACTCTCAATAAAACCACCCACATTGGCATTATTTCAACTTCAGCCCCTTCACTAGAATCACCACCACCACCACCACCACCACCACCACCACCACCATTATCATCACCACTCAAGTCAGCATTATCATCTTCATCATCAAAATTAACTAACAACACAACCTTATTATTCTTTCTACCTTCATCATCATGAGAAGAATTAACATGAATTTGAAAAATCTCTCAAGACTTGATCTATTTTTTCTAGCAAGATTAAGGCATAAAAACACCATAATGGAATTTTTGTAGAACGCATTGATACCAATATCGACTTTTTATTGTCAAAATATGATTAACCAACAATATTCTCTCTTTCTTTGTTTTCTAGTAACTTTCTTTCTTCTCTCTTAAACTCAAGAACTAAAAAATAAATAAAATAAAGTTTAGACCAAAAATAAAAGGAGTGAAAAAGAAGTCGATGTAAATTTGGTGGATTGAAAGGCACTCTTTTGCACCAATTTGAGATAGACCAAATTGTTTTCTGTTGTTTTTCAATTTAGTCATTGTTCTTTTAATTGTATCTTTCTACTGCAAATTCAAACTATATTTCATTGAGTTTATCGCTAATCAAATTTTAAAATCTAATGAAAACCTTTAAATCTCTAGAACATGCATATATAAGGGTTTATCAATTCACAAAGCACCTAAAATTGCATATGAAAATTGTAATCGAGGAAAAAAAGTTTGATGATAAAAAAATACTAGTGTAATCCACTGTGCAATTGTTTATAGTGAAATTGCCATCTTTCTTCATTTTATTTTGTAATATGAGGCACCAGATCTTACTATAGATTATGATGATTCCTATTGTTAGTTTTGTAAGAGTGGCATTTAATGCATAGATATGAGATTTTTTCTGGCTTAGAGATTTATCTAAATTTTCAGTGACTTGAGACTAGCTCGAGTCAGATTTGTTGTCAAACTCGGTAAAATATCAATCTAATCAAAACTCAATAATCAAAATCATCTAATCAAAGTGAGTTGACTTAATTGAACTAATTAAACTCAATCATAACTCTATCAAGCCAAAAGGTTGTCTTTGAAAAAGAAAAGAAAAACAAATTCCTCAGGGTAATGTTTGAACTTGGTCTTCTTTATTAAGTAAAAGAGTTTGCTAACTCGCCAAGACACTATACATATGATATAATTAAGCTTTAATATTTTATATATACTTTGATATATCTTTCTCCATCCTAAAGATATTATGCTACATTTTATTTTTATTTGTCTCAAAATGATAACCCAGTCAAAACATTTAAATCATTCTTTTATCTACAATACCCCTAGTTATAAAGGATATGCAATTAAATAGGGGTGTCTTGAAAAGCATGGATATAAATGATGAAATTGCATATTGGGAGAAATTAAGAAGCTATAAAGAAAGGTCAAGGAAAAAACATGTAAACTCAATTTTCAATATTCTCATAAATTCTCACCTGTTTTTTTTCAATCAAGCTGAACTATATTTTCTTTTATATATATATATATATATATGAACATTCTACTTTAAATTAATTCTCTTTATTTTATGCTTTTATTGATTGAATTTAATAAATATCATATTTAACGTGGTTTTAAGAGTAAGATTGCTATCAACATCAATTTTTTCATGCATAAATTTTATAATGCTTACTCCATAAAAGATAAATATTAACGAAGAGGAGAGAGGAAACGAAGAGAGAAAATCTTAAAAATTACTTTAAACGGTTGTAAAATGAAATGCTATGAGCATTTCCTCCGTATTTACTCATCACAAAGGCTATAACAATGTCCTTAAGATATGGAGATGCTTACGTTCTGAATTCACCGCTAAACCACGCCTCAAGGAAATGCTCATAGCACGTTGGAACCAGACTATTGCCAAACTGTGCGACACTAGACACCAGAATTTAAACCTTCAGAAGCTACTTTTGATAAAACCCTAGCTTGCAGTATGTTTCCCACATCACTACGATGATGATGATGATGTCCAAAAGGCTCTAGCAGCAAACGTCGGTACGCCTGTGAACTGAACCCTTTGTATCCAGGTAAAAAGCAACCAGCAGATTTAAGCAAACAACCCAAATGAATGATTAGGCAAAATCAGATTACTGCACATACTAAATCTAAAAATTTGGGCACATTTTCACATGCTTTATGTAACAATTACAAAGCGTCTTATTTCTACAGGATGCCCCGTGTAACAAAATGGTACCTGTATAAAGTAATAGACATGACAATGTCTTTGAACTTGTATAACCCGATACGAAGACTTAGGCCTTGAGAAGAGTATTCGTCCAAGATAGCATCATACAGACAGTTACTTGGGAGCTAGTCTGATTGGACAAACTGAGAACGCAACACAGCGTGCCGCCTTTGCCAACATAAAGCGCTCATTTTCTGTCAATGGCCTCTCAATCACCTTCACAATGTTGATGTCCTGTAAGTTTAATCATATGATAGTGAGAAAAAAGACCGTACCTCTTGATTTAATGAACATTTTTTGGGTCATTAATCATTGAAGTGCTGGCAATAGTATCCTCAAATATCTTTCAGTTCCACTCAACATGGCTGATGAGACCATAAAACAAACAAATGTCCCAAAAGTGCTTGTGAATTTGATTGATAATATATACACATTCCAGTTGATCGGCCTAATTCTAATTCTATTGTTCCAAAACAAAGATATCCCACAAGGTAGTTCATCCTATTCAGATAGGCTCCGAAAGGAGAAAGAGAAGGCTGGAATGCCAATAGACATCTATTATTGAATCCACCCTACCCATTTTATAGCGCCAAAGTCACTGAATGGGTAAGTCAACAATCCCTAAAACAGACTCTGTACTATTTTACTTTATCTGTCGGGTTACAGGAGGGTATTTTCTAGAGGTTTGTATTATACCAATCTACCCTTCTGTAAGTTTTATTGATGACATGCTCTGAGGTGGTTCCAGTACATTGAGAAAGAAAACAGTGCAAAAATACTAGCATTATCCTTCACTTGTTATAAACAATGACAACATGTGATTTGGGGAACAAACTCAAGATGCCTAAGACAGTGGGTAATTGAGGGAAAATATGAGTGCCAAACCGGTTGACAAAATGAAATCAGCCTTCTAGTTACCCAAAAGTTTAATATTTGCTTAAAAGAAGAAAAAAGCTACACTCCTAACCTAAACAATATGCACTGATTCTTTCTTCTTCTCCTCACTCTTTTTCAAAAAAAAATTATTTAATGAGCTAGGATGAACTTGGAAGTATCAAGTATCAACCAGAAATGAAAAATCTACATTTTGAATATCAGTAGAAAAAAAAAAGATATGAAGGCACCAATATGTCAAGTTAATAGAATAAATAATGTAATGGACCAACCTTCTTTTGCTGTTTAATAGAAGGCCTCACACTGGCAATATCACCAACCACTGCCACATTGTTCAGATTCCCTCTTTCATCCCTTTCTGTGGGTGAAGCTGTTGAATGCCGCCACTGCCCATTGATTATATACTTGTAGTAGTACCTAAACCAGTTAAACATTGCCACAGTTTAATGTTCCAGAAGCTATTCAACTCCAATAGAGGGAAGAAAACAGAGAACAGCAGATATTATCAAAGATGAGCAGGGGACAAGACATTATCCATTTATAACGCTACCCCTTAACATCTATTGTTGATAGGGATAAATACCATTGTAATTGATGAATTTTGGAACATAGGGAAAAATTCGACCACATAAATCAACCCAACAAAAAATCAGAAACATTCAAGGTATGAGAGGCTACTTCCAAAAATAAAATAAATAACGAAATAAGAAAAAACAGAGGAAAAATTTCTTCATATTTCAAACAACATAAAGAATTAAACTAATCAACTACTTGTATATTTTTTTCATTATAACTAGGAGAGAGTTAAGAATTGTTAATAGTATGAAATTAGAAATTCTTGAACACCAAAGCAAACCAAAATGCAGTGCCGCAACTTATCTTAAAATGCTTATGTTTTGAAAACACAAATAGTAATGCATACATCACTTACTTTCCTTGTGGAAGTCTAACTTCAACTTCATATCTTGGTCCACCCTTGTGACTTGCCTTCATTGGTTCTTTCCAATTTCCAGTAAAATCCCCAACCAATGATACATCTTCTCCCTTTTATTCAAAGTCAAAGAACAAACTTGTTCTGTAATTACTCAAGTTTCATGTGGAAAACATAAGTTATATGCTATAAACTTCCTATGCCATTAAGTAAAATACCAACACTTTCATCACATTGAAAATCATCAGTTACCTCTTGTCCAGTCCACACAAAAGTCAGAGCATGTGTTGCTGGTCCATCGTGTCTGTCACTTTCCACCATACCTATAAGATCCCATGTTGCCCAAGCAATCGCTGGTCTGCATTTAAGGTTCCATTAAATGCTTCGTTGGATTTGAAAAAATAAAAATGAAAATAGAAAAAGCGTATAATGTGCTCCACACCACACATCATTAAATATCATAGAAATTGAGTGAATAATTCTTGAATCCAATTAGGAGCAAAATTATTGAACTTCAGAATGGGTTCCAGGAGATTAAGCATAAGGTATCCTTAGCAATCAAGTGAGAGTAACAGGGTCGTTCTGGAAATATGGATCTACAATGTTTAATGCTTAGTACTGTGGATCTACAATCGCAGCAGAGAATTAAAAAAAAAAATGGTTGCAGCACTACTGTGGTAGTGAAGTACTCAGAACATTATAAGCTGCATCAAGGGAAGTAAAGGTCATCCTGAAACCAATTAGTAGAAGAGTTACTAGACTTGAAAATGGACCCAGAAGCTAAAGAATAAGGTATCTAAGTGATTATAATAACAGGCTGCGTTCCAGTAATTTGGATGTTATGAAATGGTACCGCTCTATCATGTTCCATACTTCAGCAGTAGAAAAACAAACCTGTCCATAACTAAGAACTCAGAACAAGGGGTTGTTCTAATTGAAATTAAATACATAGTAATAAGATAAATGAGAAGAACCTGTCAGGCCTACATGGATGCAGTCCAGTGATAAAATTATAAGCCGCATGAAGGGAAGTATCGGTCATCCAGTGGAGATATGCAATCACACATGCAGGGGATCTATCAAATCCAGTTGTGCAAGTGACAAACACGCGATGATTCTTTTTTAGTAAACGTAATAGAAGACCAACACAAAATGGTAGTTTCTTCCGCATGTCAAAGGAATCAGCATCCCTGAAACACAAAGTGCAGGAAAATTTACCTCTGTATTATATTCAAGAAAAGAAAAACCTGCTGTATAATTTGCACCTCGATCAATTTCAATTCTCCTTTGTGGTCATGCAAAATTTTTAATACAAGTTTTGAATATCATGTGCACGCAAGAACACGTAAATGGATGCATGTGTGAAAACTCACACGCATATACCCTATATGGATGAGAGAGAACCATCTCCTTCAAGAAAACAAAAAACAAATATGGTAGCAAACCAGACACTTACCTTATAGGATAATTGATCATGAGGATATTGAATTTTTGGCATGACTCATTGATCAAGTTGGAATTGATTCCCCAGTTTTCTGCTTCAATACCACTCTGGAAATTGAGCACAGCAGTGACCCCCTGTTGCATAAATTAACTTCAAATTTAAATGAGCAGTGGAATTTGAAACATGAAGATGCAAGCAATGAAGTTCATTGAATATCATACTTTTTTTCCACTTAAAACAACTTAATCACATTCAAATAAGCCCACTTAAAACTTATCCTTTCCCAAGACATATTTAAACACATGACAAATAAGAAAATAGAAAATGTGTTCCCAAAGGCATAGAATGAGAAACTAGAACTTCACATCAACAGGCATATGGAAGCTCATGAAGGTGGCTGTAACATAAAGCAAACAGAAGTGGTAAGTCAGTTAATTAGATCATCCTTTTCAAATTACAATTAATTAGAAGAACAACATGTAAGAAGTAAATTTCCCGAATCAAAAATGAACATTGAAGTTTAGATTATAGCATTGAATGCAAAACAAATGGCATCCTCCGTATCAAATCGTTACTCTTACAAAGTGAATGGGAACTTATATTAGAAATACTAAATGGTTTTGCTCAACAAATAGGGTAGAGGAGCACTCACCAGTTTAGACAAATTTTCCACATCAGCTTGTGTTTGTATACACGATCCCACATATATTTGCTCTGTAACCTGCCACCACAACGAAGCGTATATATATATAAAAATAAAACTTGGTTCAAGCAAGTATCCAGCTCCTAGTCGTAGAGACTAAACATAATATAACGAAAGAGAGGTTGACGACATTGGTTCGCACCTTACTGTAGCCCATACCAAGAGAATGGTTGTAGTAAAGCTCCCCTTTAGAACGATCAAGTGCCTTGATATATTCCTCCAATGGAAAGCTCCCATGAGACCATTCCCCATCTCCTGGCTCTTTCTCAGTAAAAATAGAAACAATTTGGTTGATGGGAGGAGAAAGATTAATGTTGAGTTGTTGTGAAGGAACAATTTGATGATTGAGAAGCTTGTTCCATCCATGGGGAGTCAAGAACTTGGAAGAAAAGGTTACAAAGCCAGAATTTCCATTTCCCTGAAAAGCCGAAGAGAGGATGGTTTTGCTCCAAGTGGCGGTGGGAACACGTCCTCTATTGAAAAAAATAATATCAAAATCACTACTCAGTTGATGAATTGGAAAAGGCGAGAAAGGCCTCTCAAGGACAAGGCTAAAGGCTCCTCCACCACCACCTCCTCCTGTGGTTTTCTCCAGAAGAATCTTCCTAAATAGAAGAAACCCAGAAATCAGAATGAATGATAAAATATAGATAATAAAAGTACACGGAGTGAGTATTTCTTACATTGTGTCACCAAAATCATTGATGGGGATAAGGGAATCAGTAGTAGAAGATGAAGAAGAAGAATCGCTAGCCTTTTTCAAAGTATCGCCAACCATTATTATCCTCGACCTGTCAGCATTTCCCCCTTTTTTGAGTGCGTGAACGAAGATTTTGCCATCAAGGGACAATGCGAAGCGAATACCGAGAGGTTTATCAAGAGTGACCATGTACTCATTCAGATTCATCTTATAAACCGAATTGCCACTGCTACTCCTACTTGACATTGCATAAACCTTACTCGAACAATTTCCCTTTCTATAATTACCACAACCATGTCGGTGGAGCATGCATAAATCTCTGCCCCAGAACAAAGAAGAGAGTTGCGTTTGCAGAAAAAACGATGACATTTCCCCTCTTGGAATTAGATTTGGAGTGATCATGATCGACTTTGTAAGTGCTGGAGTGCTCTCTACATTTATTGTTATATTTTAATCGTAATAATTCTACCAGTCTGTAAGAAGACTGTGAGATAAGAGGCTTCAGCCACAGGGCTGGATTAAAGAATAGCAGCCTCCACGTGGGCTCTGCCGTATTCGGACTCATGTACTTACTTTTTCATTATTTGAATTTTTAAGGTGCATGTACAAAAATCTAAGGTACATTCCAGATTTTTAAGAAAATGATGATTGACTCAA
>Ga0325401_1000501_pt1 | contig 28415 bp, 20 predicted proteins | sample PopdelMetagenome_FD_205666 | JGI IMG/M metagenome (GOLD analysis project Ga0325401, IMG submission 205666) | Populus deltoides microbial communities from Bellville, Georgia, United States - Xylem-PdKOR-R2 | ecosystem: Host-associated > Plants > Phyllosphere > Stem > Wood/Secondary xylem | place...
AAGTTAAGGATTTAAAGTGAGAATAAAGGGAAAGAAACAACAAAATAAAAAAAATGCATTATTTAAGAAGGCATACCTAAAACTTTGGTGAAATAAGGTTGCCCAATAGGCACACCTCTCCTTTAATGTCTTCCATGTTTATATTTTGTTTCTTTAATTGATTTTGTTGATTTCATTTCAATATAGAATTTGTGTTTAGTATATTATCGTTTTTAGATTTAATATGCATTTGTAAGAAAAGTATGTTCAAGACAATTTTAAGTATATAACTTGATGTCCTTGGATTATTAAAAACATGTAATTAGTATGTCAGAATGTCAATTTTGATGTTTTGAAGTTTAGGTTGATCACTTGGTTTTATTTTGGTTAAATGCATTGATGTTTGATTTGCCTAAATTATGAATCGTTTTACTCTTTGGCATAATGTTAGGGTTATTCTAGCTTTGATAAATATTATAGATGATGAAAAAAAATGTTAAAACTATGTAATAGTGTTCAAGGATCTCAGAAGTTTACTTTTGAATTTTTATTGGTAATGTGGATGAGTTCTTAATTTCTTTCTTGTACTTGATTTCTTTTAGTTTTAGTAGGCCAGCATAAGCATGTTTGAGGTAAGTTTAAGACTTGTTTATGGGGATTTAGCTTCTTTTTTTTTTTTAGGTTTTAGGACTTTTTATGGGTTCTTATCGAATTTCTAGGTTCTTGCCCTTTGAATGTTATTGAGTTTTTTTTCTTGATTTCTTATGCTTTGATTTTTCTGGCCTTTCTGATTTGCTTCGATTGAAGCCTAAACTTATATGTATTATTCTTTTCCCTTTTTTTATCCATTAACTACTTGGTTTGGGCTAATTGATCATTAAAAGTTTGAATATCAAGGTTTATGTTCTTAGCTGTCAGGTTTGATTTCAAGTCATTCTTGGTTTATTTTTCTTATTTAATATATCATTATGTTATAAAATTCTATACTCCATGTTTGTGCCTTTGATTTTACAAGATTTGGTCAAAATTTACAATTTGGTTTCTTGGTTTCTTCACTTGTTCTTTGTGTTCTCAGCGAGATTTAAAAAAAAAAATTCTTTTGATCTTTATTCTTTATTTTCTATGCATGGGTCTTTTTGGGCTCTGGGCTTCAAGTTGGGAAGCCAAACCATATTTTTAGGTTGAGTCCAATAGGGTTAAGAGTGCATACCAAAAGTTTTCGAAAGGAAAACTTGTATTTTTATGTTTCTAAGACGTGTTTGTCAAACATGGTCTTAAGAAAAAACGTTTAACCTCTGACTTTTAGCTAAGGGTATGTTTGGCAAACACACTCTACTGATTTCTCGAGCTTTCTTTCTTTTCCTTTTTAAGTGTTTACCAAACATGACCCTTGTTTTTTTAATTAACTCAATTTCATGTCTTTAAGTGACTTATTCGCAATAATTTTTTATGTTTCCTTTATTTTGCTCCTTATTATTTAATATTTGGGATTGTTACATGCACATGAAATGCTATTAAGGTATTAAATAAACTAGTTTTCTTTAAAATATAAAATACAAAAAAAAAAGAATCTTTCCTTAAAAAAATACAATTTTATTTTTTATTACATATGACCAAGTCTATCAAATAAATATCATATTTGCATTAAAAAAATACACGGCATGATTTAGCATTTTTTAAAAATTCCAAAATTAAAAAAAATAGTTTTTATATAACTTTGCATGCATATTTGGATTTGATAACAAGTTTATTAAATCCATGAGAACTTGGCTTATATTTTAAAAACACCAAAAAAAATCAATTTGTTTATTTTAATATCAAGGATTATGAACTTATATATAAGGTATATTTCTAAACATCAAAAGAAACAAAAACACAAAAAAAAAAAAAAACTATGTTTGGACTCTAGAATGGTTAAATATAATCTATTAAGTCATGATGCACTCTACTAGAGTAAATCGACTTTTAACCAATAGACAAACAAATGGTTGGAAAAAACATAACATTACCTTAATAATAAGACAAATTGCAATGCAACTTATTTTAAGTAGAGTGTACTAGGGTTTATATTGTCCTTCCTATACACAACCAGTGCTCTTAATTAGACTTTGAAAACCAATTAGGATTTCTGATGATCAAAGTATTAGGTGGTAACTCCAAACCTTTTTAACTAATAAAAGATAAGAATTTCATATTTTTTTCACCCACACTTGAAGATCCTAATCTTGAAGGATGGTCACCGTGACATTCTATATAAAATAACTTAATGATCTCAAGTCTAAAGATCATTTATACAACTTTCTTGTAAGTTTTTTTTTATAGAAATAAGTAATATCTTTATATGAAATCCTAATATGGTTCAGTTCAATGTACTTATTATTAATAAGCACTTACATGATAGTTTAAAGTATCTTTTATACCTTAGCTTATGAAAACAATTATTTCATTTTATAAAGTAAAAAAACATAATATGTACCGATCTTAAAAGCTCTAATTAATATTCAGTCATGATAGAGCATTGATCAAAAATATTTATAAATAATGCTTTGATGCAACACAAATCCTTATAATTATAATCACTTTAAATTTTTTTTGTGAAATATTTTTGTATGAAGGACTTTATTTTCACTCTAAACTCATTAATCACACTTAAATAAATATTAAAGATAAAGAATACGTTTATTATTGAAACATTTTGAATCCACATACATATTGAACTTGTACTTCTTTATAAAAACATATACCAAATCCCTTCATCTCCGAATCTTGATATTGTCCGCATGCATTTATCAACTTAGTATTGTAATGTTTAAACTCATGAAAAAAACAGATGAGAAGTTTCTTGTTATGGACTACTTCAGCCATTTTACTGTAATATACCCGTACACATGTCACAAGAGAATTTACCAAATCCCTCCACTTTTAGATTTTGTTATTGTCGAAATTCATGTACTAACTTAGTGCTGCTTTGCTTAAACTCTTATAAAAAAGTGAATCAGAACTTTCTTGTCATGGACTCCTTTTGCCATTTTGTTATAATATATTAGTAGATATGTCATGAGATATTATTTTCCATTGTATTTTGTCATAACCTAATTTTTTAACTTTAAAAAAATAAAAATAAAAATAAAAATGAATAAATGAAAAATAAATTGAAATTTTGGTCAAGACAACATAAATTGAAAGTTTGGGGATTTTATTTAAACTTTGGATTAGTTTAATTAATGAAATCAGGAGATTAATTGAAGAATTGATAAGTTTGGAGACTTAATTGAACTTTGAATTAGTTTAATTAATGAAATCAGGGGCTTAATTGAAAAAATATCAAAGTTTGGGGCATATTCGGGTTAACATTGCAGGAAATTAAAGTTCAAGAACCATTTTGTAAATGGAGCTAAAATGAAAGGGTCCAATTACAATTTACCCAGGGGCTTGCTTACATAATTTCAAAACTTCAGTGACCAAAATGAAATGGCCATATTTCAAAACGGCGCCGTTTCTAGACGAACTGCTCATCTCCCTTGCGTCTCAGCTGCCCACGATCTCTCTCGCCCCCACGATGCAGGCAGTTACTGAGGCATGGACGTATGGAGTTCTCTGGCTTTATAAAAGCCAGAGAAAGGCCACAGAATATGGGGGACGAAAAGGAAGACCAGGGGACGAAAAAGCAGAAAACGGGTGAAAAAACAGAGAGGACGGGGGGAAGCACAGGACAGGGAGAACAAAGAGGGGAGAGAAAAACAGAAACACCAAGAACGAAAAGAGGGTGAACAAGAAAAAAAGCAGTAGAGAGAGAAGGGGACGATTAGAGAGAAGAAACGAGACAGAAATAGGGGAAAAGAACAGAAAGCCAACGTACCCCAGCTTCGCCTTCATCTCCAGAACACAAACACAGTGGGCAAACAAAGCAGAGAAAAAAAACAACACACAGAAAAAGAGCAGAAACAGACTGAGAACGAGGACAGAAAGACAAAGAAGAAAGAGCAGAAGAAGAGAAGAAGAAACAGAGGAGAGAGTGCATCAAGCAACCTCACGTCTTCATCTCCAGCGGGTAAGTTCTTCTCTACCCTGCTTTTGCAAATTTAATTAACTTGTCACTGTGCATGCAAATATAATTCACCGGTTTATGCATGCACGCGTGAATCAGTTCACCAGTGTGTCTACTGCCCAGTCGGGTCACTGGCTTGGGCAATGACGAGGCTGGCTGGCTGGGTCTAGATTTCAAGGTTGATAGAGCTAAATCCCACCCCTTCAGATAAAAAAAAAAACACAGAAAAGCTAAGGCTGGTTTCAGGCCAGCCGGCCTAATTTATTTTGGGTCAAATGTGTGTTTGGGAAAACACACTTTTATGTCTAATCTCCTTTATTTTATTTCAAATAAATTCTTTTTTTATATCAAAAAAATTCCAGAAAAATTCTTAAGCCTTTCTGAATTTATTTGTGAGTTCCTTATGTTTTTTTTTAATGATTTCACTATATAATTAATCCGTGGATTTTTACTATGAAATGTGAATCTAGCATACGATACATGTTTTTTTTTTAATATAAAAAATAACAAAAAAAATATAAAAATATGTATGCTTTGTTTTTAATTTAATTTTTACCGGTTTATTCATTGACACTAGAGTCAAGAATACCATGTTTTTTTTCTTACGTAATATTTACCAACACCAGAGTTAAAAATATTTGTATCTGAATATTCATTAGAGCTAAAGTTAGGAATATTACAAGGAGGCCATCGGTAGCATAATCTAACAAACTCTTAGCAATTTAAGACAAAGCCAGCAATGCAGCCCACATCAGGTAGGACGCTTAAAGGTTAATAATATTTTATTTTTTGTGTAATTAGTCTCGCACTATAGAATCTTTGTTGATCAGTTAGAGTTTCTAGTGACCATAGTACTAGATAACAACTCTTTAAATAAGACCTTTCTCATCTAAAAACGAGATGTCAGAAATCTATTTTTTCTGTGAATTTTAATTTTTAAACATCTTCGCGATGTCGGGTGCGCGATATATTTGATAAACTCAAACACCTTAAACTTTTTAGGTATTATGATGTCAGACATAAGATACATTTTAACTGCCTTTATTGGGTCATAATGGTCTTTGTATTCTATCTCTCAAAGGTATTCTTTTATTACATATAACTTTTCATTGTCAAGCTTTTTTGCCATCTTGACTCTCTAGGTTTCTTTAGAGCAACCTAGGCTCGTGGTGCTTATATAAAGCTCACAAATAAAAAATGTGCTATGAATTAAAACTCAAGAGAAGCACTTAGTGACCTCTAGTTTGGTGGCAAAAAATTGGATGGCCCTGATTGAATTTACACACTAACTAGTTAGTAGAAAGAAATAACATTTATATTTGTATTTGCCCCTGGTAAGAGGTCCATTTTCTAGATGATATAGCTTGTAGTGCTCACTCAAGTAGGTTAGTGAGCCTAGTAACTTCTCTTTTTAGACTTTTTTTTTTAATGTTTTGTTTTAGATGTGATCTCTCTTTGTTTTTAATTTTCTTTGTCTAGATCTAGTGTTGTGGATTCTAGGGGGAAGTTGAACTTTTATAGGATGACCTGTAGTTTTTCCTCTCTTATTTGATATGTATATGTACAAAAAAGAATTTTAAAAAATGTATAAATAAGTGCAAAAGGTTGGATTAAGTATGCGCGCATGTTATTGTTTGAGTTTCCTATTATGTCGGGACTATAAGGATGAAGAGACCGTTTGTTTACGCGGCAGCGGCAGCTTTTAAAGCAAACCGCGTAAACAATTCGTTTGGTAACATTAAAACTCAAATTATTGTGTATGAGGGGCCCGTTGAAACCGCTGGTTTGTGAGAAGCAGCTCTCAGCTGCTTCTCACGCGGTCGCGTCTATGCCAGGTGAAGTAATTCACTTGGGTGCTGCTTACGTAAACATTGTCTCAACTATTCATTAGACCGCGTCCGACCCAGTAAATTTTTTTAAAAAATTATATTTTACTCGAAAAACTAGTGTTTAATATTATTCAATAACACTATATAAATTAGAAGGACATCGCATGATGACTTAACATTTGTAAAATTTGATCGCAATTCTAATTTTGTTTTTGATGATATTTTACCCGATTTTGTTGCACGCTTAAAATACCATGGAAACTATAGTCCTTATCGGATGAATTTCATATGTGATAAAATAAGGTAAGTTAATGAAATAATAAAAAATATTTGATAAAAAATATTATTTATTTAATGATGTAATAGTGGTAGTTAAATCTACAATATTTAAATTAAAAACTATCAATATTAATATATATCTTCTTTAGTTATTTTTTAACCTCAATTTGAAAAGTATGTTTAACCAAATACATTAAATTACTTTTTATTCAACCTCAATTTCAACTAAACATATATAAATATCAAACTAACCTCAACTAAAAGTACTTTTTTATAAATCAGCTTTTTTTAAATCACAACCATAAAAGTTACCACAATACCAAATACACATGAACTAGGTCATGTTAGTCCTACTTTGATCCTTAAAAATTAGGAGACACGTTAACCTATTTGTTTAAAAACCAAGCTTTGATCAAAACATGACGCAAACTTGATAAAAAGTTGTCAATGCAATCTTTATTCTTATTTAAAAATAAATATTTTCTATATATATGTATATGTAAAAAGGTGAAAATATAGTTTTATAAAATGAAGCTAATGCTATTGTAAAGCTAGTAAAAGTAAAAGCAAATAAAAAAAAAGCATCAATAAAAAATTGATGATTTTTAAAAATGATTTTTTTCCCACACACATCCTAATTAAAAAGGTGAAAACATAGTTTTGTGAAATGAATATAATGGTATTATAAAGTTGTTATAAATAAGATAAAACCAAAATAAAACAAAAAAAATCAAGTGAATAGTAGCCTGTATTTAAGAACCTAAGGTAAAAAAAAGGCAAAGAACTAGGGTCTTACTTTAAGGCTAGTGCTATATAAGGGAGGAGCTACTATGGTGTTTAATAGTGATAGAGATGGCAGTTGGTTTGGTTTTTTCTCTATTCGAGTTTTTTTTTCTTTTTACTTTCTCTTTTCTTCTTTTCTCCCATCTATTACTTTCTACCTCAAATAACTCTCATTCTTAGCTTAAAACTCTTTTATTTCTTCTTCTTGTTTTTTTGTATTTTCTTTCTCTAACTTGAATCCCTTAGTTTTTTTTCTTTGAATCTCTATTTATGGGCAATGATGAAGGTTCTGAAATCTTTTTTTGATGGTATGATCATGGACATTGATCCCTTTGGATTAATGCCAACCTTTCAACATAATTGCCACTTTTGTCGAAGCATGCTTGAATTGCCCTTTTCGCACTAGTTTTCTTACAGCATTTAGGTAACTTTTGTGGTTGTGGTTTTAAAAAAATAAGTTTAAAAAAAGTGTGGTTAGGTGTGGTTAATTGGATTTAGATACATGTTTGATAAAAATTATGGTTAAGGTTTATGTGTACCAAAAAAACATGTTACCAATATGTTTGGTAGTTGTGTTTGGAAGTGTGGTTGTGGTTGCTTTTCAAAATATTTTTTACTTGGAAATGCATCAAAATATTTTTTTAAAAAAATATTTTTGATATCAGCGCATTAAAATGATCTGAAAACACAAAAAAAAAATTAATTTGAAGTAAAGAAAAAAATAAAAAAATTTTAAATTTTTTCAAAAGCGCTTTTGAAATGCAAAAACAAATAGGGTTTTACGAAACTCAATTAACAAAGCATGTAAAACCTGCTTTCATAAAAACTATGTTTCAAACTCAATTTTTTAGTGGATCCCGCAATACAAAACGTAGTTTGATTTGTTACCAAACACTTTACCGCGTTTGTTGCACCGCAAACGCAAAAGCGGTTGCAAAACAAATGCAACCTTAAGAGGATCAAAATTGTGTTTCTTGGGCTTAACATATAGTACACATGCATGTGAGACGAGCGATGTGTTTCTCGACATTTATAAGAGGCGTGAGAGAGAAGCAAAAGGTCAAAGATACAATCAAAGTTATGAAGAAAAGGAAAAGAAAACAAAATTACACAATAGCCATAGGAAGAAGAAGAACTATTTGGGGTCATGCATGAGCAAAACAACAATCTTGGGCTATTATTATTTTTTTATTAAAGGAACAACGTCATTTTTCCCAACACATGTCATCTCATTTATTTTTTTTAATTTTGTTTTTGAAATGATGTTATTTTGGGTTTAAAATGAAAGTTTTGAATTCTCAAATAAGTCCTTCAATTTCTATGCCTTTTTCATTTTCGTCTTTATTTTTTCAATTCTCTAATTTTTGGCCAATTTCAACTATTTTCTTAATATTTCTTTCAATATTTTCCATGATTGCATTTAAAATGATCTTTCAATATTGATGCTTTTTTCCAATTTAATCATTGGCTTTCTAATTTTTAGCCAATTATAGCTTCTTTTCCTCAACTTCTTCTCAATTTCATACTTGATTATATTTAAAACGACTCCTAAACTTCTCTTCATTTTCAAATTCAATGCTTGGTTTTTTAGTAAGCCAATTTCAATCATTTTCTCATTTTTTTCTTCATAATTTGATTTCTAATTGCATTTTTTTCAATTTTCTCTTTTTTAATACACTTATTTATTTATTTATTTAAGACATATATATATATATATATATATATATATATATATATATATCAAAAATTAGGTTACAACAATAACCTACTAATTAATAGTTTGATTCGATCAAAATTAGAAGCAATGAATAGCCTTGAGCCAACAACTTTAACTTTTAACATTGATATGAAATACATATTATGACCATTTATATCAAGGTATCTAGCTAGCTAATGTGTTGAGTGAAAAGGAGACAATGGTGGCATGAACCTGGCTTAATACATGACGAATCAAACATCAAAATACAAGTAACCCCAACGTAGTCACATACCTAAATCAAGAGAGGGGTTTCAAACTAACATCTTTGGGCCTAGAGTTCCCTCGTATGTATCTTCCTTAACTTCTTCATTACAAGTCCTCAAGTATTGCTTCAATATTGAACCAAGAATCCTCTCTTAAAGTTTTATATCATTTAAGTAGAACTAAGAATAATATTCTTAAAGCTCTTCTAACCACTCTTGAAGAGAAAATCCTTTCCTAAAAATTAATTTTAATTCATCATCTCTTTCTAAATAAGAAAAACAGTATCCTAAAAATAGGAAACACTTAATTCCAATAACTCTCAATTTTTCTACGTTAGAACCTTTTCTTCCTAATTTTCTCCTTATCTTCCTTTCAAAATTCCTCCCCTCCCCTCCCCTCCCATCGTTTCTTTTCTTTTTTGTTTTAATTTCTATTTTACTTCTCTATTTCTTTCTAACTCACTGCCTTTTTTTTTTCAATCTTCTCTAATGCTTTTTCTATAGAAAGAAAGAAACCTAAAAGGCCCCATTTCTTGACTCATTGTTGCGCCATTTATAAACCACATACAACAAGCTAGGACCTTATTTTATGGCCAAATCCTTACCCTCTATTCGTTTTCTATAAATCTGAATCCTCCATTACCCTTTTACTTTAAAGTCAACTAACATCCTTATACTCATTATATGTGTAGGGATGGAATCTAGTAGGGAATTTAGTTTGGTTTCTTTGAGGGTTGGGGTATAATATTGATTAGTACTTAAAAATGCATTTTTATCAAGGTTTTATATCATTATTTTGCATTTAAAGTATCAATAACTCCTGAACTAGAGTATGTTTTATAATAACAAGTCTGATAATATAAGATACCTTTAATTTATGATAAATGTTTATTTTTAAATGCAGGCTTATCACATAAATCAAATGATTAATTGATGAGTTAAACCACTAAAATTGAGAAGAAAAAGAGAGGGCTAAGCTTAGAAAAGAGATGCTGGTTGAATTCAAATTGGAACACCATTCGGTTATTGGATCATAACTGGAGTTGTAGAATTTGGATTTAGGTCTAGTTTATATCGATAGAAAGCTAAGACATTCATGAAGAGTCCAAGATTTAAAAGGACCGTTTTCAAGTTCAAATTGTAGCAACAACAGAGAAGTCGGAATCTGTCCTGCAACCTAGATACTGTTCAATGTTCAGCCCATATCTCGAGTTCTAAATGTCCAAATGACCTCATTCTTATTTTGTTGGAAAGCTGAGACAATTCCCCAGAACTTTCATGAAGACTATCTATTCAAATTCTGATGTTAGCAATGATATTTTCTGCAAACAAGAAGATAAAGATGGTTACCAAGTCAAGAGGTGGCCACCCACTTAACAATTAGTTATCAAATCAATAGTTTCAAATTTTGACATATAAAAGGAGGTATTTGCCACGTATTTAGGTATTTTGGTTTTCAGATCAAGATCATGTTCTTGCTCTCTCTCTTTATATTTTTGTAATGCTTAAGTTTTGCTTTCATTAATCTCTTGTTTATGCTTTCATTTCCTTTCCTTTACTTAGTTAACTTATATCTTATTTATGTTCTTATCTTGTTTATTTATGTTTCTGTCTTTCATTATGTTTAGTTAAGTTTATTATGTTAAGGTGAAAAGGTTACTCTAATGGTGTAAGAATAAATATAGTATAAACTCAATAGGAACTTTAATGTTTAATACTAACATGTTTTGTATTTGTTATCTTATTCACTTTTAATACTTTGCTTGTTAAATGGTTAATTAGATTTATGTTGTATAACCCTTGGTACAACAAATACTTGACACTTTTATAACCCAACTGTATGGTATAACCGACACCTGTATTATGAAAGGAACTTGATTTGTTGTTAACATAAGCTATCATCATGAATACCTGACAACATTTACAAGTATTAACATTATTCAAATATGATAACTAATATAATCATGTTAACAATTTATAATCCGATTGGAGCCTCCTTTGTGTGTGGTTTCCAGTTGAGTAATAAAAAGAGTTTATAATATACTGATTTGAAATATCATTAGTGGATCCTCTAAAATTGACAATTATTTTATCCTTATTTTATCCTTACATCAATATCCCATAAAATTCTCATAAACTCTTTGTTTTATTAAATATATATTATTTGTAATTTATATAGTTTACTTCCTTGTGGTTCAACCCTAGTATTGATGGGTTATTACTTTGACACTCCTACACTTGGGAGAAGACATCAATCTTTTGGTCGTGTCAAATATTCAGGTATGATTTGGCAGGATTGCACAAGACTTGTTGCTTTAAGGAGTAGCATGGCAGACCATGTTAAGGGCAACGTTTGCGAGAAAAAGGGTAGTTTGTTTTGGTTTTGGTTGGACAAGGCACGAGTGAGGGGAAGGGAGGGAGGGGGAGAGAGAGTCATTTTAGGTCTCTAAAAAGACAATGCCATTTTTGTTTCCTTCGTTATTTTCTTTCTAGGTTGGGCTTGGCTAGTATTTGTATAGGATTAGTTTTATGTTGAGTATCATGTAGGGTATTTTTATCATTCATAATCAGTCGGACCAGTGAATTGACAAAGGTATGGGTTGCCTGCTTTGGCCGGATGATCAATGTTAAACTATATAATATACAAATAGTGAATATGTACTTGTATTGAGTTATTTTGATATAATAATATTAGTGGTGAACGCATGCCACCGCATCCTTACATGTCCGACGCTTAATTCCTAGGTTTGATGTCTTTTACTTTATTATTTTTTCCAATTTCTAATTCATATTTATATGCAAATTCATAAAAAAAATACTCTCACGAGAAAAACTCATACCTCACATAATTTATTAAAAAAATAATTATAATGTGGTGTTAAAAGTCATTGTTTTATGGTCATTTTTAAATAATTTATGTTAGGCATGAGTTTTTCACTTGAGGGTATCTTTGACAATTTAGATAAGAATATCTAATAAAAGAATAATATTGCATTTATTAATAAATTCACAACAATTAGACTTATACGGATAGATTGGAGGATGGGTGTAAAATATAAACATGTGTTAGGCTAATTTCCTTTAGTTTAACTTTTGAATTTCTAACAATTATAAAAAAATTAAAAATTATTTTTTTCCAAGATTTCAGCTATTTTGATTTTTTTAAAATCTATTTTTTTTGGAAAAAATACCAATGTCCATCCATATGGTATAAGTTAATAGAAATTGGAATTGATACTTGATGGAGTAGCTACATTTTAAAAAAAAATAATAATTAAGAGATCAAATAAATTTGAAAAAGAGAAGGCGTATATTATGAAAATTATCAAAAGTAGTAAGATGAAATTTGTGAACAATCCAATATGTAAGAGAAACCTATCAAGACGCTTTTATATTTTGCGCTACTAGTTAGGTGGCCCACACTAGGCTGTGGGCTCACCTTTTATTATCATAAAAATCAAAGATCCAAGAGAACTAGGTCCTGATGCATGACGAAAATCTCTTAGGTTAGACATTTGGACCTGAGGCTCATGGGTCAAGCGTTTGGACTCAAGGCTCTGGGTCCTATCACGGGACCCATTAGACTTGGGTCGTGACCAAAAGACCATTAGCCTTGGTTCGAGACACCAGACCCAAGAGATTTGAGTCCTAGTGCGGACCTAAGAGAATTGGGTCATGTCGCATGACCCATTAACCTTGGGTCATGGAGGCATGACCCCTTAGCCTTGGGTCCTGCTGCTAATTCAAACGAATTAGGTCCTGGGCTAAATCAAGAGAATGGGGTCCTGACGGTGGACCCAATTCTTTTGGGTCCTATGTCAGGACCCATTTAATGACTGATCCAAGTGCATTGGATCCTGCGCAGCACTCAACATAATTGGATCTGGACGCCGCACCAAAGCGAATTACATCTTAACACAGGACCCATTAGTCTTGGGTCAGGTAGGACGTACGAAAAAAAGGGTTTGGGTTTGCACTCTGCCACACCCAAGCAACTTGGGTGAGACGTACGTTTCGAGACCCTAATTTCTTGGGTCTGGAAGAGGGTGCCTGACCCAAGTTAATAATAATAATAGTAGTTGTTGTAATTGCTTTTACCCTTCAAATCAATTCTAGTTTTTTTTATAGTAATAATATTTTTTCTAAAACATTTAATAATACTAATAATAATATTTATCTTGTTTGTCCAAGTTCTTATATTTTTTATTTTTTTTTTAAAAATATTTATGGTTTGTCTTTGATAGTATTAATAGTTTTTTTTTTAATTTAATAACAACAACAACAATAACAACAACTTTTAATTTTACCCTTTAAATGAAATTTATTTTTGTATTTCAATATTAATAATATTTTTTTTCAAATTTAATAATTATTATAAATAATTGTATTTTTAATATTAATAATATTAATTATAATACAAATAATAATATGTTTAATACAAATAATGATATTTTTAATATGAATACTTTTAATTACAATAAAAATAATATTGGGTCCTAAGTCGAAACCCATGAGCCTTGGGTTCTAAGGGAGGACCCACCACGACCCATGAGCCTTGGATCCTGAGGTAGGACCCAAGAAAATTGGGTCCAGACGACGACCCTATTATCCTTGGATCCTGATGCAGGACCCAACTGAATTGAGTCCCGATGATGGATCCATTGTACTTGGTCTGAGTGGACGCATTACTTATAGGTCTGGATCTAGATGCGGGATCCAACAACCTTGGGTTTGGACACTGGAGCCCTGAGCCTTGGGTAGGCAGGGTCGGGCTACACTCAGCAACTTGGGTGACACACACTTTTAGTGCCCTAATTTTCTTGGGTCTAGAAGAGGATGCCTGACCCAAGTTAATAAGAATAATAATAATTGATTTCTCTCTTAAAATCAAATGTATATTTTTTTCAATAGTATTTTTTTAATTTTCATAATATTAATGAATTTAATAATATTTATGATAATAATAATAATATTTAACTTGTCTACCCAAGTTCTTATATTTTCAATCTTTTTTTAAAAAATTATAGTTTCCTTTGATGACAATAATAATTTTATAAAAACATTTATTGTTTTTTTAAATAACAATAATAATAATAATAATTCTTAATTTTACCCTTTAAATCAAATCTATTATTGTTTTTTAATATTAATAATATTTTCTACAAATTTATTAATTATTATATGAATAATATTAATTATAATAAAAATAATGGTAATATTTATATTAATTATAATAAAAATTATAATAAAATAATGGTAATTTTTATATTAATTATAATAAAAAAATAAAAATAATGGTAATTTATTAATTACAATATTTTTAATGTAAATAATTTTAATAATAATAAAAATAATAATATTTAGAATACAAATAACAATATTTATCATATTAATAAATATTAACGATAACAATAATAATAATAATTGATATTATATTTTTTTTTCATTTGTTTTCTCTACAGCGTCTGCAAACTCAGTCGCACGGGTGTGCCACCCTAAGGGGTCTATAGACCCCAAGTGTGGGTCTAAAGACACCTCGAAGTGCGGACATGACCCTATCAACTTGGATCCGCGCTTCTACCACTCTCAAGCAACTTAAGTCAGGTGCGCCTTTCCAAGCTCAAGTTTCTTTGGTCTAGAAGGATATGTCAGACTCAAGTTAATAACAATAACAATAACAATAACAAGAACAATAATAAAACAACAATAACAACAACAATAATAATAATAATTGATTTTAACCTTCATATCAAATCTATGTTCTTTTTTATAGTAATACAATTTATTTTAAATTTAATAATATTTATGATATTAATAATATATATTAAACTTGTCTGGCCTAAGTTTTTATAGCTTTCAACCCCTTCAAATAAAACTCATTGTTTTTCTTCTATAATAATAATATTTTTCTTCGAAAGTAGTAGTAGTAGTAGTAGTAATAATAATAATAATAATAATAATAATTTTATCCTTCAAATCAAATCTATGATTGTTTTTTGAAATTAAAGATATATTTTGAAATTTCTTAATTATGATATTAATAAAGTTAATTATAATTAAAATAATAAAATTTATAAACAAATAATAATATTTTTAATATTAACAATATTAATTATGATAAAAAATAACAACATTTCTAAGAAAAATAATAATATTTTTAATAAAAATAACAATAATTATAATACAAACAATAATATTAATTATAATACACATAATAATATTTTTAATATTAAGAATATTAATTATAACAAAAAAAACAATATTTATAACACAAATATTAATATTTTTAATATTAATAATAAGTTCCATTTACCCAAGTTTAACTGTGTCTAACTACAACACCAAACCCAAGAGCTTTAGGCCCCTCTGAAATGTCAGACCCAATAGCCATGGATCTGACTCAACGGAAGATACATTAGACTTGGGTTAGGACAGAGAACCCATTAGCCCTGGGTCCTGATATGGACCTATTTGCCTTGGGTCCGGATGCCTGACCCAAATGTCTTGGGCTAGGTAGGGACCCATGAGTCTTGGATCTGAACGCAAGACCCTTTCCCTTGGATCCTGATGCTGGACCCAAAAGAATTGGGTCCCGAAAAAGGACCCATTAGGTTTGGTCTAGTGGCAGGACCCACAAGAATTGGATCTTAACGTCGGCTCTATTATGCTGGGGTCCTGCGTATTGAGTCCTGAAAGAAGAGCTATTAACCTTTGGTCCGAGGCAGGACCCAAGCAAATTTGGTCCGGACAATGGCCCATTATGGTTGGGTCCTGAAGTAAGACCCATTAGCCTTGAAATTAGGCAGGATCCAAACGAATTGGGTCCTGACTCATTACTATAACCCCCAAGTGATTTGGGTATGCGCTTTTGCCACTCCCAAGCAAGTTAGGTGAGGTGCCTTTTCCAGCTCCAAATTTCTTGGCTCTAGAAGATATGCCCGACCCAAGTTAGTAGTAGTAGTAGTAGTAGTAATAATTAATTTTACCCTTAAAATCAAATATATGTTTTTTTCCATAGTAATAATATTTATTTTAATTTTAATAATATTAATGAATTTAATAATATTTATAATATTAATAATAATATTTAACTTGTCTGTCCAAGTTCTTATATTTTTCAATCTTAAAAAAAAATATTATGTTTTTCGTCGATGGTAGTAATAATTGTTTTTTTAAAAAATCTGGTAATGATAATAACAATAGTAATAATAATTCTTAATTTTACCCCTCAAATCAAATCAATTATTAGTTTCAATATTAATAATATTTTCTACAAATTTATTAATTATTATATGAATAATATTAATTATAATATTTATAACAAAAATAATCGTATTTTTAATATTCATTATAATAAAAATCATAATATTTATATCACAAATAATAATATTTTTAATACTAATACTTTTAATTATAATAAAAATAATAATATTTAGAATACAAATAATAATATTTATCATATTAATAATAGTATCGAACTTGTTTGACCAAAGATTTTATAGTAATAATTTTGTTTTTAAAAAGATTTATTAATGATAATAATAATAATAATTGATATTATATATTTTTTTCATTTTTCTTCTTTGCAGGGTTTGCAGACACTGCCGTCCGGGTCTGTAGACCTAAGGTGCGAGTCAGAATAGACCCAGACGTGCTGGTCTGCACTCAGCGCGCAGTTCTGCAGAGTCAAGCACGTTCGGCCGCAGACTCCAGGCCGCAGGTCTGCAAAATAGCTCACTTGGGTCTGCCCCAACGCACGGGTCTGTAGACCCGTGTGCGCAAGCCTGCAGAACCACTTGTTGAGTCTTCAACGAGGCGTGCGGGTTTACCTAACGCTCAGATTATAGCAGCCCTAACATCAAGTGTCTGCAGCCTGGTACTGCTGCTAGGCTCGCTGGCTTGCCCCAGCGCCATGTGTCTATTGCCTAGGCGCGCAGGTCTGACCCTAACGTCCTGGCTTGAAGCCGAGCGCTAGGTGTCTGCAACTTGGGTTGTGCAACCCCATCAAAATTTGAACTGACTATTTTCTCCCTAACCAAAAAGATAACCTCACCCTCCTGCAGTCTTTGCAACTCTTTGTGGCAAGGACAATCATGCCATCACGTCTCCCTAACCCACAATGCTTTTAACAAAGAGCAAATCCAAATAGTGAAATCTACAGTGAAAGCACTCACAATCTATAATAATTCACCCTACAATACCGAATAGTGCAATCCACAATGAAAGCATTTCTAGTCCATAGTAATTCAGTCTACAGTAAACACTGATCCCTTTTAATTATATTTAATTTCTCAAACATGTCTTTTATTAAAAAAAAATCAAATTGTAAACTTAAGTTAGTTTCTATTCTTCAGTACTCTTTTATTAATTAATTTTGTTAAAATCAACGGTTATGCATCTATATAATCTAAATATATATTTTGGGTTAGGTTCAGGCTGGTTTTAGATTGAATTTAATAATATTCATACCATATCCATTATCTATCGGCTAAGATAATTATAAAAAAAAATACCCACTTATTTGGGTTGGGTTAGGTTGATATCCATTGAGTTGAAATTGAATTGTCTTTCATAATAAAAATTGACTTGTATGGTATTTTATATTGAAACCATTATTTATTATACATGTAATCGTTAATTTTAACTTTAAGGTAAGAGGATGTATCATAGAATAAAAAAAATTAAATATTACAATTGATTGTTTTTTATTGGAAAGTGTGATTGATAAATAGTGCAATATATAATAAGAGTGTATTAATAGCTTCGTAGTGGTTGAGCTATGGAAGGATTTAACACCATCTTTAATAGGCATTATGAAAGGATCAACTAAATTAATTAACATAAACCTATAATATGATTGAATTGTGTTTGAGTTTAATTGGTATTTATATAGAATATGTTAATTTAGTAATGAGTCTTATGGTTAATTGAGGAAGAAGAGAACTATGAAAATTGAAGAAAATGTGTGAATTTGGTGTTTTTAAACAATTATCTAGATGGTTTTCTTGAATTTTTCTAAGTATAGCCAAAATTTAATAATTGTAAAGATGGAGAATTCAAAAATTTAACTTGATTATGTAATTTTTGTATTAATTAAGGATATATGAAAATAAATCTTTGTGAATGGGATGAAATTTAGGTTATAGCATGATTGGATGTTTGTGGCTATGTTTTGGGGGAAAAAAAAATATAAGAGTATAGAATCCCTAGTGTGTTGTGTGTTGGTGGTATGGAAGGAAAAATATGGAAGCATGAATTATGGATGTTGTAATAAATTGGTTAAATTATATTTTTTTAATTTTTTTTTTGTATTGTTGGTCAATAAATGAGGTTGAGTTTAATTACATATGCAAGTTGGAAAAATTGCATGTCAAGTTTGATTTAATTGGTAAAGTTTTGACATGGATATTAACATATTGATTGTAATGTGTGGATATTAATTTGGAATTCTGGAATGTATGAAAATTTATTTGGTTGAATTTTTAATTAGTGATATGAACACTAATTGTATTGTTGTATTATTTAGGAGTTGGAAGAAATGTAAAAAGTGAGATTTAACTTCTCAAAAACTTGTATTCGGTCTCCCTCTTTAGTGAGTGTAATTGTTATCATAAGAAGGTTCTCTCTCTCTCTCTCTCTCTATATATATATATATATATATATATATATATATATATTACCTGCTACTACAAACATATAAATCAAGTGTCAGTAGCAAGAAGACAACAAATGAAAGTCCCATAAAAAACGTGGGCATCTTCCATTTTGTCATTACCGAATCAAGGCAAGCAATACCACATGGGTTCACATGGGTTCTGAAGGCATCTCCAAACTTTTCAACAAGACGTTTTGGCCTTTTCCATGGCAACTCGTCTATAAAAAGGAGACTCCTATAACCTCAGAGGACAGACTAATTTTTTCCTCAGAAAATTTTACTCTTCCCTATAACTCTTACCTGCTACTATAAACATACAAATCAAGTATCGGTAGCAAGAAGACAACAAATGAAAGTCCCACAAAAAACATGGGTATCTTCCATTTTGTCATTACCAAATCAAGGCAGGCAATACCACATGGGTTCATATGGGTTCTGAAGGCATCTCCAAACTTTTCAACAAGATGTTTTGGCCTCTTCCATGACAACTCGTCTATAAAAAGGAGACTCCTATAACCTCAGAGGTCAGACTAATTTTTTCCTCAGAAAATTTTATTCTCCCCTGTAACTCATATCTGTAACCCATCTCTGTTCTCCTCTGTAACTAATATCTCCTGTATTAATTTTCATTACAAATTTAAGTAAGAAAATCTTATTTTTATCTACATTTTTGTTATATCTGTTCTTGTTCTTTTATTCTTGTTATATTTAAGTATGCTCTGTGTTTGATCAAGAATCCTGACATTGTTGGTCTTGCCTTGTTCATTCGCATCAGAAATCTATTTATATTCTTCTTTTCTTTGTTCTTGTTCTTTTTATAAAATCAGTATATAGGCTGGAAACCTGTGACCCGATCTTTTAGATCATTCTCAGGTATAACAACGCCACATACTGATAAATCTGTCTAGACGGTATCAGAGCCTATTGGGATCTGGGTAGGAATAGTAACATAAAAGTCAATATTCTTAGAAAGAACAAGAGACCATTAGACTATAGGTATGCAACTGAATGGTGTAAGTCCCGTCTGAGTTTTAGGGCAATAAATCCATATAACCTGCAGCCTGTTTTCTAGTTTATCTTTCCTTTCTATGGATTCTGTCTTTCATAGGACTACTTCCATTTCAGCTTCCTCTACCTCTGAATCTTTTGAAAGCAGAAGGATAGTATAAAGTGAATAACTATTGAAGACTTTACAAAAAACATTGATGATTGAAAATTTTCAAAAATTTCTCAAACTCAGATTTATCAAAAATCTAAATATAATATTTTCAAAACAGATTTTACCATCAAAACTGAAGAAAGAGATATTCAACTTACAAAACCTTTTGAAACCATTCAACTCTTCTCTCAAAAATCCCTACAAAAACATCTAGCCCGAAACTATAAGTATATTCATGTTGGCCTTGTCTATATATACGTGTGTGTGTGTGTGTGGCGCGCGCGCCCAATGCTGATAACCAGTAGATAATTATGTTCAATCATAACAATGATAACCAATATATAGTTGTTAATGACTGCAATGACAGATCTTGTGGATAATTGTGATCGGCCACTACGCCAATGATCAAACAACCATAACAACGACAGTTAATATATCAACAACAACATGAGTGTTTGATACAAATCCTCCTAATGGAGTAAAACAACAATTAGGAGATAACAGAGGTAGCGTAAGGAACTCAACAATTATGGACAAATGATAACTAAACGAAATGGTAAAACATAGTGGTGTACGTTCACGGGTGCTATTGTAGTCATCACATGCAGGTAGAGAAATAGATCACTTTCAGAAGGCATACCTGAACCCATGGGAATCAATATTCAATCTTGAACGAGCATCGGTACCAGGTCTTTACAGCGCTCCCTGTTTTGATTCCCGATAGCCATCTGAGGGTTTAGTTGACACCATGTTCGAAGCAACATCAGGCTTTATCCCAGAACGCTTCTTCTTCATTCTTGTCTTTTCCCAACCATCAACACCAATTGATAAACTTCGATCCTCACCTTGAACAGCACCACTATTTGCAAGCCTTAGCATTTCCCTGTCTCTGTCAACAGTACCAGATGGCCTGACCAGAGCATTACCCTGCACATCCATCTTTATTAGTCAGAGCATATGAGGTGATCTATCTTAAGGAAACTAAGACACGGGAAAGTTCATGACATTTGGAAAACCTGGAAGGCACCACTAGCATTACAAATAGGCATTGTAAACCAAGGCGCCACAAAAAATAAAAAAAGGAAGTCTTATACTTTAGTTGTAAATAACAGGGGTGGAATTTAAACAACATAGTACCATCCTGTCCTACTTCAAAGGAGAAGAAGAAGGGGTTCGAATCCAGTGAGATTCTGGAAGGCAAAGGAAAAAAAATAAAAAGGCAAATTAGCTAAAACAGGCAGGCTTCCATGTAATATTGTGGGAGATATCAAAACAGGGTCAAATGTATTACTACTAATTTACAAATGCAACCCAGAAAAGGTGATGATGTCTAATCAATAACCAACATGACAAATCATACTGAACTTTACAAGTTAATTAAATAAAACAATCATGAACAGGTAATAAAAGGAAGTTGCATACCCGCACATCCACCAAAGAAGTTCGTGTGCGCTTGTTTGGAACAATATTTTTGGTCCGTTCTTCTGACTTTTGCTGTTCAAGTTCAAAACCACTGGTGGCAGAATGATTTTGAATTCCCATTTTACCCAGGCTTGGAACAAGGACCGACCGATCGCTTGATACTGAAGCATTAGGCCTATCATTAGAATAACCTTCTAATCTAGACCTCTTCCTTGACGGTATGGTTGGGAAGAGCTTGTTGAATGCAGACAAGGCTTCAGTGAAAATCTTCACACGTTCCCTATTTATTTAATAGAACTTAATTAAACTAGTGAAAGGTGCTATGTAAAATGCAAAATATTCAAAGAACTACCTGCCCTTGGCAGAGCTTCCACGCAGACCATCTCTTACTCGCTTGATTTCTTCAGGTGAGGGAGACAATACCACCTTGCCTTTCAAAGAACCAGAAGACTCATCTGCTGAAATTCCAAGAGCAGCATTCATGTGTCGCTTAAAGTCCCCTTGACGACTAGATTTATGGTCTGCAGCCACCACCTTTGGATCAAAACGCATGCATTGGAAGAAGTTCACCACGTCTCCCTGCGCTACCACAGCACTACTTCGAGCCATGTTCGGGACAGAAGTTAGGATTGGATTCTCCATAGTTTCACTGAGAAATAACACTGAGAATCTGTTCTAGGTTGAGGCTATACGAGACCACAAGTAAAAGGGGCATGAGAGACAGGTTTTGAAGGAGTAATAAACCAAAACTGTCAGGAATTTAATTCGGATTCCAACTTGATAGTAATAGTAAAATTTGGTATAAAACAGCAATAATAAAAGTATTAATTCTACTTCTACTTTACATAATAATAAATCTTCCAACTCAATTAATCAAATTCTAGTTTTGTTTTTTATATATTATCAATTAATCAAATTCTAGTTTTGTTTTTTATATATTATCAGTTAATCCACAAATCTCAAAACTATAAAAGACTTTCAGAACATCTCCAACATATGAGGTAAATGAAAAGGCAAATGCTATATATTGTACTTTATCTTTTATTCTTTCAGTTTTTTCATTCCAACGCAGCACCCAAACAAATAGCTATTTTGACTATTTGTTTGCTGGCCAGCCATTTCTACCTTTCACTGTAGAAATGACCAAAATAAATAATTGTTGGCCAACGACTATTTTTATAGCCGTTGGCCAACAACTTTTTTTTTCCTTTAAATGTAGGAGAAATTTTCTTTAAATGCAAGAGGAAAGAACTTGTAGTTTTAAAATTTTGTATTGTGCCTCACCTTTCTCTCAAATTTAGAAAAATAAGAATCAATTATTTTCCGGTTAATTAATAACATCGGTTGTGTTAATTAGCTGAAATTAAAAGGTATGCTTGTTTAAAAGCTTTTTCTATTTTCTCTTTTATATTTCTTGATTTTTTAGATCTTTTGTTGTTAATTTAATATTTGTGATGATTTTTATTTCTTTATTATTTTATGTTTTTAATATGGGTTAAGGAAGACAATTTTTATTTATGTTGTTATTTTTTATAAAATTGAGAGGAATTAATAATGGTAGTTGATATTGATAAAAAGATAGAGTGACATATTTAAAATTTATTTTTGATTGTCTGTTTTAATTTGAGGTCAATTATATTTTGTCTTGTTGAAAATGATTAAACCAGTATATCAATTCTCTTTTAGTTCCAAAAAATGGTCAAATTGGTATGTTAGAACAAGTAGGAGGCAATACTTATTATTAATTCGCATGTATGAAAACTACAAAATTGCTAGACATTGAATGTGAGCTTTTTTTACACTCTTTTATAAGGTTTTAAATTGAGTTTTTTTTTTTTAATGTAGATGGATTCAAATTTTCCAAGCTCTTTTACCAACTTTCCAAGTCAGAAGATATTCTTTCTCAACCAAGTGATTCTAATCAATTAATTGATGACTTAACATACTCGAATTTAAATGTTCATTTGGCAAAAAAATCACAAAGAAGTAAAAATTTCTCACTAGAGGAGGATTGTTTACTTATCTCTGCATGGCTAAATACAAGCAAAGATCCAATTACAGGAGTTGAACAACAAACAAAACAATTCTAGGCTCGCGTACATGCTTGCTTTGTAGAGAATGGAGGAAACTTGAATAATCGTTCTCAAATAAGTATCTCAAGTAGATGACAAGAAATAAATAGAGAAGTCGGTAAATTTATTGGATTTGTTACTCAAATTGAAAATCGTCAGCAAAGTGGAATGACCGAAGAATCAAGGGTAATGTTAATATTCATTTCTATGTTAAATTGTTTAACACATATTTTAACATTATTTAATTTTTTTATTTTTTTACCAGATTAATAATGCTCGGCAAATGTATGCTTCTTGCGTTGGCAAACGATTTCAACTAGAACATTGTTGGGTTATCTTAAGAAAAGAACCCAAATGACAATTTGAGCGTGCAAGTCAACATCAAAGGTCACACAAGAAACAAAAAAGTCATGTCAATGCAAGTCCGGCTTCATCAACTCCATCTACCCCTGATTCTGTTAGTTTAGGAGAAGATAGTGAACCATTGATTTATCAAGATAGACCAATCGGTCAGAAAGCTACAAAGGAACGACTTAAACGTAGACAAGGAAAAGATAAAGTTGGGGAGGTATCTGTAACGAATCTCTTACAACAATTCAGGGATACAGTAGTTGAAATTGAGGATCAGAAGAAACAAGATAGGAAAATTATGTTAGAGCAACAAGCCATGATGATTCAACAAAGTCAAGAGAAACAAGAATTGAACAGGATTGAGAAAGAAGAACAAATTATGAAAATGGATATTTCTAATTTGGATCCAATTTCTGCAGCGTATTTTCAAAATAGAAAGTTAGAAATTATACAAAAGAGGGGTTTTAATTTTTAATTAACTTTGATTGATTTATTGTAATGTAATGTATTTTTAATTAAATATATAGAAAATTCTTGGTTATTTTAAATATATTGTTATGAAATTAATATCAATTCATAATACATTTTTGAAGTTCCTCTAACACTTCACAATAATAAGTAGGATTAATTAACTTAAAAGATAACAACCATAATGAAAAACAAAAAAACATAAAAAACATGAAAATTATGATAACATAAGAAGTTCAAATCTAAAGATTCTACTCGTTGCTATATTGTTCCCACAAATGTTCAATCAAATCTTCTTTTAGTTGAGAGCTAGTTGCTCTATCCCTAATTCGATTATGAGTTTGAAGAAAATCATGTAGTTCTAGTATTTCACCATGTGACACTGATATAAAGGAATTGACTTCATGTTCATGGTCAAATCCAAGGTTCATTGCTCCTTCATCCTCAATAATCATATTATGCATTATTATGCAAGCTTTCATAATATATGAAAGCGTTTCTTCATCCCAGTATCAAACAAGTCCACGTACAATTGCAAAACAAGATTGGAGCACCTCAAATGCCCGTTCATCATCTTTTCTTGCGGACTCTTGCTTGCTTGCAAAATATTTTCTCTTTGCTCCTACTGGTCTTGGGATTGTCCTAACAAAGGTTGACCAATTAGGATAAATCCCATCTGCTAAATAGTATACCATTGTATATTCATGCCCATTAATTGTATAATTGACAGGAGCAGTACGACCTTCAGTAAGTGCAGCAAAGATAGGTGACTGATCAAGAACATTAATATCATTTAATGATCCAGGCATTCCAAAAAAGGCATGCCATATCCAAAGATCTTGTGAAGTCACGGCCTCTAGAATTATAGTTGGTTCACGACAATGACTAGTATACATCTCATGCCATGCAATTGGGCATTTCTCCCATTTCCAATGCATACAGTCAATGCTCCCTAACATCCCTGGAAATCCACGCTGCTCTCCAATTGATAATAATCGACAAATATCGGTCTTGTTTGGTGCCCTTAGATACCAATCACCAAAAACTTCTACGATTGCTTTGACGAAAGCTCTAAGACTTTCTATCATAGTTGTTTCTCCAATTCGAAGATATTCATCAGTAAGATCTGTAGGAATACCATATGCAAGTATTCTGTGAGCTGCAGTTACCTTTTGAAGGCAAGATAAACAAAGAACACAAAGAGCATCTGTCATTTGTTTGAAATATGGATTATGAGCTTCCACTGCATTTGCGATCCGAAGAAAAAAACGACGACTCATCCTAAATCTTTTTCGAAATTGACTTTCAATGAATCTAGGATTTTTTGCAAAATAATCATTATATAACCTTAACTCACCTTCCTTTCTATTACGATTGTGATCAGGAATAGAGCCACGATACCCTGTTCTCTGCCCTTGATTATTCGATTCTTCTTCAGCAACCACAACAGTAGCAACTTGAAAAGAGAACACAGGAGTGTCATCATCAAAATCAAAAGCATCATAAAAATTAAAATTAGAATGATTCATGATGAATTTTAATGAAATATGTTTTTGATTGGAGAGAAAAAAATGAAATGATGAGAAAAAAATGTTAAGGTATATGAGAATATTTATAGATAGATTATTTTTTCAAATTTTGAAATCTTAGAATGTTGACAGTTATTTTTTTAAAATTTAAAATTTTAAAATTTAAAATGGTGGCGGTCATTTTTTCAAAGCATGAATTTTTTTTAAAAAAATTTGAAAATCAAAATTTAAAATATTGGCGGTTTTTTTCAAAGTTTGAATTTGAATTTACTTTTAAAAAATTAAATTTTTTTACAGTAACATATAAAGCTGAAAATTTAAAATATTTATATAAATAAATTTTAAGTTTAATTTTAAATTATATCTTTTAACTTTCATATTATTTCATTAATTTTAGATTACTTTTATAAATTACTCATATTAATTATATAATTAATAACATCATCATTATATTATATATAAAATATCTAAATTAGTTATATAATTATATTAAAATTAATTTAACATGAAATATATTAAAATATAAATAGATTTTTACCATTAGAATGCACATAATTAAAAAACCTATATTTACACTATTCAAAAAACCATTTTATCAATTTGGCTTTTCAATTTAGCTTTTTGGATTGAAGATGCTCTTATAATCATTAATTTTAGAACATGTAATTGAGAAATAATTTAACTCGGATAACAAGATTAATAAAAAAAAATCCACAAACTCATGGCATTATTATTATTATTATCAAGAATAAAATACTCCTGCTAATAACATAGCTTGAGAGAGTGAAAATTCAAACCATATTGGATACCTCCAAATCCTTAATGGAATCACTCGAAGCAGCTGTGCTTTACAATAAGACAATCATCTGCACAATTTTTTAACAAAAGACTATGTTCCATCTCATGATAAAATCAAACCACCCTTTCCCTCAGATCTCCTCCATTTCTTATATGATCAATAGACTTCACCGGATGAATTTTAAGCAACTTACTGCAATTGCAAATACAAATCCAGTTGACCGGATCTATCGACAGGCACCGATGAGGAAGAATCACGACCAAATATTATTGACCTGTTTGTCAACTCTGAGGTCGTCCCTGTTGCTTTGCTCACTCTTCAGCAAACAGCGCAAGCTATAAATGATACACTCTTTAGCTCACTCTTCTATTTGATCGGAGATGTTGGAAATTTCAGGAAATCGGAGTAGAAGTAGTAGGATTTTAGGGTTAGGGTTAGGAGATGAATTCGGTCCAGAAGGACGGTTGATTTCTTAATTTCTTCGCGTTATTGTTTTCTTTTTTAAAAAGTTTCATTTATAAAAAAATTGAATGATTTTCTGTCATGTGATGAGCACATGATTGGATTAGCTATAAACAGCGTTGGTAAGTTAAATCCTGTTTGTTTGTTGAAAAGTAATTTTTTTTAAAAGTGAATTATGAAAAAGTAAATTACGTGAAAATAAATTATTTTTCGATGTTTGGTAGTGTAATAGAAAATAAGTTGGAAAACACTTTTCAGTGTTTGGTTATGTCATGAAAAATGAGCTGGAAAATAACTTATTAATGTTTTATTTTTTTCAAGTTTATTAAAATAATGAGAAAGAAATCTTACAAAATAAAAAGTTGAATAGAAATGAAATTGAAAAAAAATATAATTTCATAAATTATCTCAAATAAAATAAATAATAATCAAAATAATAGAGATCAAATCTAAAAAAAAAAATTGAAAGATGAAAAAAATTAAAATAATAATAATTAACATTTCATAAATTAATTCAAATAAAATAAGTAACAATTAAAAGAATGAGGACCAAATTTGATAGATAAAAAATTTCAATTAAAAAATGATAAGGGAAAAGTAAATAACAATTATAAAAATAAGGACCAAAATTAATATAAAAATTAAATTATAAGAGATGAAATTGAAAACAAATATTCAAAACAAAATATATATAGCAATCAAATGTTTGAGGACCAAATTTGATATAATTAGCAAATAATATGACATTTCTAAATTTTTCACAACTTCCGGAAAGTGTTTTCCGTCCAAAATAAAAGGAAACCACTTTCCTGGAAACTAAGCCAGATTTTCTTTGACTAGAAAGTGTTTTCCGTTGACTAACTTTTTCTAATGTCAAACAAACACAGAAAAGTTTGGAAAATGGTTTCCCGGAAACCAGTTTCCAGGAAGCAAACATAACCTAAGAGTAATTCCATTTTTGTCATTCACTAAAAAAGTTTTTTTATTATAAGGATTAGCTATAGACAACGTTGGTTAGCACATGAATTTATTTTTTTACATCCTATAAACCTAAATTTTTTAAAATATAAGGGAAATACACTTATCATAAATTCTTATATAAGATCATATAACTATCTATTAGAGTGCTTGTTATCAAGAACTTCCAAACTCTTCTACTTGAGTACTTGTTATTGAAGTATATCTAAAGACATGCTCTTTAAGAAACTGACCAAAAAACGTTTTTGATTGACTCTACCTGAGCTCGTTCTGTATTTGTTTGAGCTAATCAGTCATGGCCTACATGGTCTTATTGACTAAAAGTGTATTTATTTTTTAGGTAGCTTTTGTAGTTGTGATTTGAAAAAAGTAAGTTTTTAAAAAATATGGTTAGCTGTGGTTAATTGAATTTAGATATGTGTTTGGTAAAAATTATGGTTAAAGTTTATGTGTAGTGAAAAACATGTATAAAATATTTGGTGTAATTGTGTTTGGAAGTGTGGTTGCGATTGCTTTTCAAAATGCTTTTTACTTGGAAATGTATTAAAATAACATTTTTTATTTTAAAAAAATTAATTTTGATATCAGCGCATCAAAATGATCTCAAAACACCAAAAAAATATTAATTTGAAGCAAATAA
>Ga0325401_1000502_pt1 | contig 28412 bp, 15 predicted proteins | sample PopdelMetagenome_FD_205666 | JGI IMG/M metagenome (GOLD analysis project Ga0325401, IMG submission 205666) | Populus deltoides microbial communities from Bellville, Georgia, United States - Xylem-PdKOR-R2 | ecosystem: Host-associated > Plants > Phyllosphere > Stem > Wood/Secondary xylem | place...
CACCACTGTGTTAGAACAACTTTCTAACCGATTAGACGTTGTGGATGAACGAAGAGTAAGGTCTCCTAATAGAAGGGGGCGTGGACAACTTCATGAGGAGACACCAGGGGAAAACTTGGATGTTGAGTATAGAGACGTTGAACCCCAGCATCACCGATTACAACATCAAAGAGTGGAACTTTCACGACACCGTGATAGGCGAGGGCTGGAAAATCAACCCATCGATGAACTCACTAAGCGAATGAAGGTGGACGTGCTTGACTTTTATGGCAAACTGGAACCACATGCTTTTGAAGATTGGCTAACCGCCATTGAAGACTATTTTGATTGGTTTGCTGTGTCAGAAGAGCGAAAGGTTCAGTATATCAAGATGAAATTGAAGGGACATGCTCGTGTCTGGTGGGGAAGCGTGGAAGAAAAATTGCGGCGAACACAACACCCATCTATTTCACACTGGGAAGAAATGAAGGAATGGCTCAAGGAAAAAATACCTGCCCATCGATTATGAGCAGATGATGGTTGAAGAAATGCTGCAACTAAGACAGGGGACCTTAACAGTGGAACAATATAGAGACAAATTCCATGAACTCACCGTTCGCAGCAAGATTGTAGACTGATCAACAAACATTGGCCCGGTATCGCAATGGATTACGTGGTGAACTATATAAAGAAATGTTGATAGCACGATTAATCACGGTGGAGGAAGCATACCAACTAGCATTACAAATTGAGAAGCAGATAGGAATTGCAACAGGGAAGAAAACCAAGCCGATGGATATGAAATTAGGGCACACGACAAGTTTTTCTGTGCAAAGACAACAATCATCACAGGACAAACCAGGGGGCTCAATGCTAGGAGAACAGAAAGGAAAAACAAACAGAACGAATGATGGTCCACAATGCTACAAATGTAAGGGGTTTAGACACTATGCTGTGGTGTGTCCCACTAGAGGAAAAAAACTTGCTTTTTATATGTGAGAAGGAATTAACAGTAATGGAGGATACTGTAGGAGGAGAAGCTGATGAAGATACAGCTGAGGAGGAGGAACACCTAGATGCCTCATAACTAACAAGCTGCGTTATTCACAGAATTTTAACAAGAAACAAGAAGGAACTCAAAACCAATCAGGAATGGTTGTGCACCAACATTTCTGAATGGGATCAGAAAAAACTGCACTTTTCCTTTCTTAGCTGATACTGTAGCTTTCCCAGATTTGTTGGCCAGTTTATGCTTGCCTGTTGTACAGAAATGCGATACCTTGGATATCCCATGTTTGCTTCGGATCGAGTGTTGTCTCAGTCTACACCTCTAGGATGTCCTGTTAGTTGCATTTGCTTTTGAACTTCCCTGACTTTTTCATTAATGCTAGCAGCTGGGTTCTTAAACTTCGTCTATATGCAACGCACAAGTTCTCGAATTCCTCTTTGATCAATGCAGCGTCCAACTTGATTGGGAGTATATCGATATTGTAGGAAACAACAATAGTTCTTCATCTTTAGCAGCCATGCCTCCTTTCACAATCGCCGCTAATAATAGCTACAAAGAAACCATAGGGACTCAGCAACCATAAGAGACTTCTAATGCAAAATTAATTAACCCCAGCCACACCAGCCAGAGCACGTCAGCAAGAACATCCATGCCAGCGGGAAGAGCCACGTCACAAATCCTGGCACGTAAACATACTTCGCCATGTCATCCTTTCTGCCATAACAACTGCCACATCATCCTTCACTACCATGTCAGTTGGTCAGAAATTCTTTTAACCATTGAATATCATTATTCCTGGTATATTTTTGCATTTGCTAACCAAGATTTAGCATTAATATTGTTCTTTGTACTTGCTCATAAATAAACAAACAAGCAAAATACATAGTTCACATTGCAAATTGAATCACCTGAACTTTGGGCTTATTTATTGGTATTAAATATTTGATCCTCTTAATTAATTGTGGAGATTGGTTAAATTTGTGGGAAAATTGAAACATTGTGTTTGGATTACCTGTGTGTATTTAGAGGACTTATGTTGCTTGCTTGTGAATTTTTTTGGTTTAATTCGTCATTGCTTAGTCTTCAAGATAGATAAAATAATTAAAATTAGCTGTAATTTTATATTGCGTTTTACTTGCAAGTGTCGTTTGTTATCTCAGTCATAGTTTTAGGATTAGTTTTTGCATGCTTTTGCATGCATTTACGTAGTGGTCGTCTAGTACATAATCTAGAAGTCATAAGTATCATTGACTCGAACTGTAGTAATGCTTTTAAAGATATTTAAAAGCAATTACAACTTATGCAAATGAAAATAAAGAATATGCCTGCCTTTCTGGGAGGGTGAAGTCCATAGAAACTTTGCAAGTAAGGTAGTCTAGTGAGAGAACATTTTAATGACAATTATAAATATCATCAAAGACCAGTTCCTCGTAGGAACCGCCAACATAACCACCACCAGGGTTATGATGATTTTGATTACCCTAATGATAGTGAACATTTTAACAATTACCGTTAAAGATCAGTTCACCCTAGGAACTATCAGTACAACCACAATCAAGGTCATCACGACTACGATGACTATGATGAGCGAGTCATGAGACATATCAAAGTGAAAGCCCCAACTTTTAAGGGTTAATTTGACCCGTGAATCTTTGATAGATGGATCCGTGACATGAATCAATTCTTTGACTAATATAATTTATTTGAGAATAGGAGGGTAAGGTTTGTAAAGATGAAACTTAGTGGGGCTGCTCAGTTATATTAGGAAAGTGTAGAAGAGTCTTTGGTTAGGAGAGGTCAACCTCCTATTATTGATTGGGTTGAAATGAAAACTAAGTTACAAGAAAAGTACTTACCTCGTTCCTATAGGGGAAATCTCTTAAACTAGTGGAATAACTTGAGGTAAAGAGGTAAACCCGCTAATGAATATATGACATAATTTGACAAGTATAGGATGAGGTGTGCAGTTAGAGAGGATGAAGCGATGACCCTAAGTAGATTTTGAAAAGACTTAAACGATGACTTTAGGAGGGAGGTTGTGCTTGGAGGTGTGTCCACCCTTGATGAAGCTTATACCCAAACTATGAATTGGTCATAAAAAACCAGTGGATGAGATGTTAGAACACTCATAGTACCTCTTCTAGGTCCCAACTTGGTAATAATAACTCTATATTGGGTGCCCTACCCCGTAAACCCAATCCTATGATTTCCCAGATACCTAGAGAAGACAAGGGTAATGGTATTTTTCATGAAGCACCTAAGATAACCTTAAGGATTCAGTGTTTTAAGTGTCAGGGTTTTAGTCATGTTTCCTTTAGTTGTCCCAATAAGGTTTTGTTCATTAAGGAGTAAAAGGATATGAGGGAATAAGATATTTGTGATTATCAGGTATATGAACCCAATCCCGATGATTTTTAGGACCTAAATAATGAGGAGGATGAGTCCAACCTACTAGTAGTGAGGTTCAACGGTTTCTAGTTTGTTGGGCGGGCCGATCTGATTTAGATTATACTTGGATCACTAGAGATGCTTTGTAGCAGATTGATCCAGATCTTTGGGAATACTATCATAGTCGCTCGACACTTCACTCGATGGGGTCAAGTTTCTCCAACTCTAAGAAAGTTGGTGGTGACACCAGACCCACACCACATATTACATGAGTATATGGACAGAGACTATGTGGGATGACCCAGCCTGTCTCTCTTTGGTTGGAAGACTGAGCCCATTGAGGCCTATTTCATTGTTTATTTTATTTATTTGAGTTATTTATTATTTCTTTTATTTAATTTTTTTTGTTCATTGATTCGCACTACAGTTGTCATTTCAACTTTAAAGCGAAAAGACATGCACAACAAGCCATATGAAAGCACATTTAGTTGCGGAGGACGCATAGACACCCTTAACGCAGTTTAATAAAAATCACTAAATGGCAGAAGAACAAGCAAATAAAATAGTTCGAAAGTCGTTGGAACTTGATAGACAAACCCGAAGAACAGCCCGCTCTCTCTTGACATGTTAGGGAGGCACATGCACTAAACCATTCATAAAATCACTTATTAGAAAAATAGGTAGAAGCTCAGTATTTTTTTAAAATAACAAAAAAAAAAAATCCAAGGAAGCCTACGTCATGGACAATAATATAGACACGTACCAACAGGCAGAACAAAACAATATGCAAGAACCAAAAAGAGGACAACAAATAACATCAGCAGATTGGCAACAGAAGGTCTTACCTTTAGCCACAGAGAGTGATACCAAATTTCCACTCAATAAGAAAGATCTTTGTGGAAAAATAAGAACGCAAAAACGATCAGAAACTTTATACAAACCAACAAAAGAACCAAAATGATGTACATCATAGGGATTATAATCTATCTAGTAAAACTGAACCTAATATGCAAAGATTCAGATGGCCCAATGACAAGAGTGAGAGCCAAACAACTATAAAGGATCTTGACGAGTCAAATTGGAATGATTGAAGTTGCATCGGAGTTAAGAGCTAGCAACCTATTTGGAATTGGTTCAAAGGTGCTTATTTGCCTACAATTGAAACTTGAATATGGGAAAAGCCCTTAATGGTTCTTTTGATGTTGGGCTACTTGAGTTTGGATTGGTAATGTAAATAATTAAAAGAATTGATGTTGTTTACTATCATAAAAATAGATGAATTTGAACCCGAATTTAAAGCCATCCATTGCACGTGAAAACAAGATTAATCTAGGTGGATTTCAAGTTCAGAATGTGATCTTTCCAGATTGCATTGGACTTTTGTGCAAGAAGTTATAGCCATTTTAAATTTGGTTTGTGTGTGGTTCAAAAAAGTCAAAAATGTATGCTAGTTAAATTTGTCTAGTTTACTTCGTCAAAGTCTGTTTTTTAGACTTGACTTCTATCATTTTTAATTTTCCTAAATTTAGAGGGATGTTTCAATTATAAATATGGTATTAAAATATGTAATATGGACTTTTATCCAAGATTTGAAAACTTAATTAAGAGAATTAAGAATTGTTCTTCCAAATTGATTTTGTGAAGAACCCTACCTGACTTATCACTCTTCAATCACAAAGAGTGGCGTCAAAATCCTAGATTGATTTTTATGGCGTCCAGATCGACTTATCAAAGTATCATTCTAGTCTATGCTCCATCTTATTTACCTTAAAATCACTATAATTCAGCCTAACCACCAAAGAAAAACAACACAACCAGACCTATCCTTCATCCATTTTTGTCAGATTTCATTGGTGCTGATTTTTGAATCATTCATGGCACATCATCTGGTATCAGAGCATCAATTACAATCTGAGGTAGGAACCAAATGCACAAGAAAAGCTTGCTAGAATTGAGGTTGACAAACTTAACTATAGCTAGAGATAAAGATGAGTTACCAAGAGGGTTAAGTTTGGAATAAGCATAGGTTATTTTCTTACAACGATCTCATGTTGAGATTCGATATGGAGTGATTGGAATTCGTGAACAATTGAACACCCTCATGCAAATGATTCAAGGAACTAATTTGCAACCCTAACAGACATTTAGGGTGTCATGAAATGCTATTATAGAAGCTGATGAAGAGCCAAATAAGGATCATAGAGAGTTGATCGGTGGAGATGAGGTCAAAACTAAAGATGAAGACGAGATACAAGTGGTTGAACAAGAAGAGGATTTTGAGCTATTGAAGTGAGATTTATTGGTTGTGCAACGGGTTTTGAATGCACAAGTTAACATTAGTGATGAGCAACGCGAGAACATCTTCCATACTCGATGTCAAATTAGGGATAAAGTGTGTGGGATGATCATTGATAATGAAAGTTGCACTAATGTTGCGTCAACTACTTTGGTGGAGAAATTGGGTTTAACTACCATTCCACATCCCAAGCCATATAGTTTATGATGGTTGAATGAGAATGGAGAGATTCGAGGGACAAAGCAGGTTCATATACCTTTTTCCATTAACACCTATCATGATGAGGTTTTGTGTGATGTTACGCCGATGTTAGCTAACCATGTGTTGTTGGGTTGTCCATGGTAGTTTGATAATGATGTGATTTACAATGGACGAAAGAACACTTATTCTTTCATGCTGAATGGAAAGAAGGTAAATTTGTTACCATTGAGTTCTCGACAAGTTAGAGAAGATCAATTATGAAGCTAGCAAAAGGAGGTGGAATTACATAAGGGGCTGTTATTAGCCAAAAAAGAAGACATCAAACATGTATTAGCTTCGGTGGGTCAAAAGATGGGGAGCTTCAACCACAGACTAGAAAATCTCCTTCCCAATTCATATGACTAAACAAAACACATGTTTTCGGCTGGCCAACGAGAGTCATAGTTTTATAAAAACATGCTTGGAAAACTTTTAGGATTTGGTCGTATGTAAAAAAAAAAAAATTGAAATGAAATTTTTTTTTGAATCTTCTAAAATTCTAATCTTTTCAATTAAATCCAAATTAGGCTCACAAACTTATTTTTTTCACCAATTAAGCCCTTAATAAAATTAATTTAACCCATTTAAAGTATAATTAAGTCCTTGCACCTAATTAAATCATTCAAATGGACCCAAATTAATTCTTATACATAATTAAAATTTAATTGGCTCATGATTAAATCAAATTGATCTATTAAAAATTTAATTGTGTTCTTGAGCTTAATTTTTATGTTGATTCGTACAATAATCATTTAACTTGACCTTGAATTTGCATTGTTTCTCCAATTTTGGGTAAAATAGGATACAATTAGGCTTTCAATTCCATCCAAAATTATAACTTGGTGTCGGTCTTGCTATTATTATTTTATTTTTTTGTTTTAAAAAGAAAGAAGATGAATTTAAGAAATAACCTAGAAATGAGTTTTGACACCTATGACCAGTACATCAATTTTATGATCAAGTCCACATTTCCTCATGATCAACTTGATGTTAACAACTTTAGTGTCCCGCCTTTATAGTTGACTCTCATGCATAAAATGCATCCATTTTGTCCTCTTAAGGACTTTAACCTTAGCTCCACACATATGGCTGATAATCATGCACACAACCATGTGTACTTGTTCTTTTAATTTAAGTTTATTTAGCTAAACCCCACTAATATGGTTGATTTTTCATTCAACAATCCAAGCATCTTATAAATAACAACTTATTCATCTAAGCCCCCTTCATATGGTCGATTTAATTTCACACAACACTTGTCAATATTAATCTCCACATCAAGATTTCATGAATCTTTATCATTCCATAACACATATGTACATTCAATATTCTTAATATTGAAAAATAATAACTTATATGAATTATTGTAAATTAAAAAGGTTGAGGTGACAAGCACTTACCTGTTCCTCTCATTGTCTATTCCCGCTTGCCTGGGTCCCGCGATCAATGCCTCTCCTGCATCACATATAATCTCACATCAATTTTGCTATTTAAATATTACCATGTAACCTTCTTAATATTCTTTTATTAATTTGAGTAAATTGTCACTCACGAATACATGTAACCTTACATCATCACACACAGTTTTCAAACTCTTAGTATTCCAAAATAAAAAAATGCTATCATACAAGCTAATTTCATGCATACACATTTTATGTTCTCTTTTCCACATAATAACCACTTCTATTCCTTACACAGCCCAAAGGATTCAAAGAAAAATAAATAAAATACAAAAACACAAAATTAAACTATCAAAAAATAGTAGCTAAAACAGTATGACCGTTTCTTAAACTGGTCTATCTATTTCTCAAAACAGTTAGCCCATTTCAGCTACTGGAAAGTTTCCCTCTTCCCTTTCTCTCTAGCCAAACCTTCATCCCCAAAACCTTGAGTTTCTTTCCTTCCTTTTAAGATCAATCATACTCATACAAATTACTTATTTAACTTACCAAAAATGAATTTCTTAAAGAACATATTCTCTAACATTACAAATCCTAACATTCAAGAACTCAAGGAACTCATATTTCCTTGTAGTTTTTTCATGAATAATTCAATTTCATCACATTCGTTGTGTTATACAATCATAATCATACCTAAATTTAAAAAAAATATTATACCTAGAACTTTTCCCTAAATATTCGAATCTAATTAGGGTTTTCGCCTTTAGATTTCGCTTCAAATTGTGATTTAATTCTCCTAATTACTACTTATTCCAACGTTATTTAAAGGAATCTCTACAAAATACAATAATTTTTTTTCCAATCTACATGAACTCTAATTTTACAGATAAAATTAGGGCTTTTCCATTCCTCTTCAAAATTGAGTAAAAAAGAAGAATAGAGAGGTTAAGACACCTTAACAAGTAGTATTGAAATCAATAGATTACTTCTTGACTAATTTTTTGAATGATTTCTCTTTTCCCCAATTCTTCTTACTTTTCTTTAATCCATTGAGTTCCCATTTTGTTTTTTTTTTTGAATTCTTGCTTAAGTAATGTCTCTTATTACTTACTCTCTAAATGTTCTCTTAATGTTTTTTGTTTGAATATGCTCTCTCTCTAGATTAAAAGTTACAAAAGAGCTTTCCCTTCCCTTCTTTCTTGTATTTGAAGTAACGGTTCCTCTCTTTTTCCAAGAGAGACTGATACTTCCCTTTTATTTCTTTTTATCATTATTTTTTAACCCTTTCCTTAAATTGATTTTACTAGTTATTATTATTTGCATTTCTCATTTTTAGCCCTAATCATCTTTCCTTAACCATTTCAGTCTCTCTTTTTTTTAGACCCTTCAAAGTAAACATTATTTATTTTGTAATATTCTTTTTGTAATAAAAGCCTAGGGTTTTATACAGCTTGCTTAGGCCTTTTTTTATTGTAGCATTTTGTACACCCTAATTGTTTTTTTTTTAATAAATCAGACAACGCATCATTTTATTTTGCTTAGATTCTAGCCACTATGGCAGTCAAAAAATTAGGGCTGATTGTTTTTTACTTAAAAACCTATTTTCAATCTATTTTTGTACCCAAAACACCTAGAAAACACCATTAGAACCTTGATAAACTTATTCATGGCATGAAAACACCAAAAAACCATCCAAAAACCCGAAACTAAAAATCTTCATAAGCTCAAATCTTTTTTAGGCACTTATAAGATAAAAAAAAGCACATGATATAAACTCCTCCCATCAAATAGAATCATTTGACATAAAGAACAACTATTATGGTGGCTAAAATCGATGCCAAAGACATTTCTCTCTCTATTGCTGGAATTTAATGACTTCTCTCTCTCTCTCTCTCCTCTCTCATACCAGAAACCAAAAAAAAAATTGTATCAAAATTAAATTGAAAAAAATATTGAAGGGATTGAACATGTATAATAATTAAAGTGTGAGGACTAAATGAAACTTTTTTTGTGAACTTTTAAACCATCATCTATTTGTGATATTTTTTACTAGTTCGGTCTCCTATCTTTTAATTTTATCCTTAGTCAACAAGTTCAATTTAATTGCCCTTGAATTTAGCACAAAAATGATGAAATTGTGAAAAAAATAAAAATTTTAAATAATAGATCCACAATATAATGCGAAAGGGTAAACAATACATATTACACAGTGAAATGTTTACACGTTTTAGATTTTTAGTAACTATCTAACTAACCTGTCAAGTAAAAAGTCTTTTTACATTAAAAACAATTACAATTTGATTTAATAATCTTGTTTTTTTTTTAATTTATTTTTTTAATTAATTAAATGATATAAAAATATATTTTTTTCATTGAAATTGCTTTTTTTACTAATGTAATTTTTTTTTTGTTTCGATGACAAAAATTATTATTTTTACTACCAACATAGTAATAACATTGAAAAATATAATCTATGAAGAGGGAAATTTTAGAATATGTAGCTAGATATGGGATGTGTCAACAAGTGAAAGTAAAGCACCAAAAATCTGCTAAGAAATTACAACCACTCATAATACCCGAGTGGAAATGGAAGGATGTTAAATGAATTTTGTCTCTGGATTGCCTAGGGGAAAGAGAGGGAATGATGCAATTTGGATCATTGTGGATCACTTGACAAATTTTGCACTTTTCTTGCTTATGAAGATGACATACTCGATTGATAAATTGGATAAGCTATATATGAATGAAGTAGTGAGACTACACGAGGTACCAATGTCGATTGTTTCTAACCAAAACCCCATATTCACTTTATGCTCATGGCCAAGTATCCAACATGTTTTGGGGATGAAATTAAACTTGAGCATAATTTTCACCCTTAGACTAATGGGCAGTCAAAGAGAACCATCTAAATCTTGAAAGATTTATTCGAGGCCTATATATTGGAATTTAGAGGCAATTGAGAGTATCATCTTCCACTTGTAGAATTCACTTACAATAATAGTTACCAAGATACAATAGGAATGGCTCCCTTTGAGGTCTTGTTGGTAAGAGATGTCAAACCTTAATTTGTTCGGAGGAAGTTAGGGATAGGAAATTTATTGGCATGGAATTGGTATATATTACCACCGAGAAGGTGTAGGTTATAAAAGGATAGAACGCAAATAGCTTAAGATAGGTAGAAAAGTTATGTGGATAATAGAAGAAGGTCCCTCGAGTTTGTGGAAGGCGACCATATGTTTTTAAAGATCCACCTTGGAAAAACATTATGTGGTTTGGAATGAAGGGCAGGTTAGCCCCAGGATATATTGGTCCTTATAAAATCATTGAAAAAATTGGTCATGTTACTTATAAATTGATATTGCCTCCTCATTTGGCTAAAATACACAACGTGTTTCATGTGTCATTGCTGCATAAAGCAAAACTAGATCCTTTTGGAAGCCTGCCACTTATTCCCATAGAAATTCGAGAGGATTTAACTGTATACATGAAATGAGTAAGAATCCTTGATCACAACATAAAAAAAACTAAGGAATAAGAAGGTTCATTTAGTGAGAGTGTTATGGAAGAACTCTCATTTAGAAGAAGAGACTTGGGAAAGAGAGTTAGAGATATGAAAAATAATACCCAAGCTTGTTTTCCGATGCAGGTATGAATTTAAATTTTGAGGAAAAAATTTTGTTAGGAGGGGAGAATGTAAACCCCTGGAAGTTGAAAAAATATAATAAATGGTAAATAAAAGAGAAATTATTAAATGAGCTTAAATGTATAAAGAAAGAAAGACATGAAAAAGTTTTAGTTGAAACCCCAAATGAAACTAATAACATTATCGTGAGATGATAATGAACTTGTAAATAAATAAAAGATGAAAACGCAAGATGAATATATTATATTATAAGAAAATGTTCTCTAGAACTTAGTTGAGAAAGTAATATGGTCCATGCAAGAATGGCATGAGAAAATTCAGATTTTTTTATGTAAAATCATCTACTGACTAATTTTATTTTAACAAGCATAAGTCTCAATATGACTATCATATTGAACTTGAATTTTACAAGGAGTTTCCTAACATATTGTTAGGAAACAATATGTTATGGAAAAAAAGAAAGAGAAAAGAAAAACAAATTGAGAGTTCCACACTAAGAACCTTTAGAGAAACTAAAGATTTAGGCAAGATAATTGAGGGGATAACAATCCAAACACAATTGAAACGAGAATTAAGAGAGAAATCAAGTGAGGGAAAGAAGATGGAGAGAAGAAGCCCATGGCAAAAAGGAAGAAAAGAGAAATAGCAAAAAAAAAAAAAATCAACTAGTTAGCATTTGAAAATCATTTTATTACCAGGTAAGGGGTTCTAAACCTAACTCTATAAGCTCAATTGAAAAGGAGAAGGATTGATGTCAAATTTGTAGATTTTGGTCTAAAGTTCATCATATGAAATTAGAGGAAAAGTGAATTTCTTAGAAATCAAATTCGTAGGACCTTTGGGGTTGTTGTGGGAGTGAAACCATGAAGGAATGATGAAGAAAAATGATGGGTAAGGAAAGCCCTAAGAGGTCGGCAATAAGGGAACAAAGTAAGAATTGTTACTGTTGTTACCCATTTTTAACTCCACTAAAAAATCAAGAAAAAAAAGGGAAAAAATAGAAAAAGAAAATCCAAAAATACAAGAGGATACACATGAAGAAAGCCTAGAAGATTGTCCAAGTCAGTAGTGAAGAACCAAATTGACAAGTGAAAAGTTGAAGGACAAGAATGTACAAGATTGATAAAATTAACGACCCAATTCTGATTGATAAAAGATCAATTTGGTGAAAATATTTTTATTTTGGGTAAAAAAATATAAATTTGGATGAGAAAGGACTCAATGAGAATTTTATAAAACTTAATTAATTTTTTTAAAGACTTAATTGCAAGGAAAATTATTTTTTTTAAAGTCAATTTGGGTGTTAATTGAAAAAAAATAAGGTTTAAAGACTGAAATTAGACTTTAAAAAGTTTAATTGGTCAAATTAGAGACTTAATTGTGAAGAAAATAAGTTTGATAGCTAGTTAAGGGTTTGATTGTCAAAAACTAATCATAATGTCAAAAACTATAAATAAATAGTAAAAGCCTAATCAAAATCAATTTTGGACTTAAAATTCACTAAATAATAAAAATCTAACAAAATAACAGAAATTAAAGTCCAATAATAAAACTAAATAAAATCTAATAATTTGGGCTAGTGGTCAATCTTTCAATCAAAGAGTGACATGTTAGGTTATCCTTCACATCTCCATCCATACATTTACATAATCTCTAACATGGATCTAGTGTTTCCACCAACTCTTTTAAGGTTGGAGAAACTCGATCATGTCAAACGTAGTTCAAGGCGGCTCCAATAATACTTCTAAAAATCAAGATCAAGTTATTGTGATGTCTCTTTTGTAATCCAAGTAGAATCTGAATCTGGTCGTTTAGCTTATAAATTGGGATTCACCAAAATTTATCATCCATTGTAAAAACAATTTGTGCATCCAAAATAGCATTAATATATTTTTTTTGTCGATAATAAAGTTAATAAGGCTAAAGGTTTGATTGAATCATTATATTTTTATATATAACGAATTTCTTCATGTTAAATGTAAAGCTAATATCAAAGTTTGATAGCGGTTTAATAACATCACTATATAATTCAATCATTTATAATACTTTGAATTATCTAGCACTACTCGCTTGTAAATTTTGATTGATTTCTAAAGGACACCTTCCATGTCTAATTTGTGTCATAAAATAATCTTAAACATTAAATGTGTCATACTTAAGTAAATCAGCTTGAAGTTTGTTTTATTTATTATTTGGTTGAGATTGTTTTATGATCTCAATATGCAAATTATGAACTCTATATGCAAAAGACTTAGCTGACTTAGGGATCGTTTGGGAAAGTTGTGGCTTTTAGTTGTGGTTGTGTCTTTTAACTATGGTTGTGCCCTTTGAAAAGCTACAAATTATAGCTTTTAAAAATAACATGTGGAGAAGGTTATGATATTAGCTTTTAAAGTATTACCAAACACTTAAAAGTCATAATCACAATTAAAAGCCACAACCGAATTGGTGATTCCCAAATGGACACTTAAACAACTTAACATAAGAAAACATAGGAATAACTCTTACATGCTTTTTAGGATAGTAAAAACATGAACACTAAATGATTGAAGATGCTGAGCAGAGCAAACACTATTCCAAACTTGAGTAGATATGGATTGGACATGACCTTGTAAATTAGAATTATCTTTATCTTTATCTTTATTTATAAAGAAAAAGAGATTAGAGAGCTCGCTCAAAACCTATGACATGTTAAACATCAAGCATGAAAAGTAAGAAATCAAGTAGTTCAAAAGGATTAATATTATAAGACTCCTCTAACACCACACCTACTTCTTCATGCAATTTAATAGAAAAGTTTCCTAAAACTTTCTCTACAACTAAAATAGACTACGAGTTAAGAAAAGTTTCCTAAAAGTACTATAATCTACCTCTTTACTTATATCCTTATGACTAAGGGTTTAATGGTATAGTTAGCGATGATATGATCGAAACCTTGACATTTTAGCATATCAGACCTTTGAACTCAACCTAGATATTTTTTACAACTTGTTTGCCCATATCTTTATTAGAAAGTTAGACATTATTAGAATTAAGTCTGTAGGGGTAAAGCACATAATACAGAAGAACTATTATTTTCAAATTAAAAACTAATAAGGGTACTGTGAGGTCCTTGCATTTTATTCATTGACTCTTTATAATTAACTTATAATCTTGCATTATAGTATAAACTTGGTCAAAAGTGAAGACACCTAGAAGCATGATCTCTTTTCTAAAATCATCATTTAAACATTTACAAAACCTACTTAAAATTATGGTTTCATCCTCCCTTATGACACATCTCATCTTATTCTTATCAAACTATACTTTGTGCTCATTGACATATTTGTTCCCTTATCTAAGACTATTACATTGGTCTGAAAGTTTAGTTTTATAAGATTGAGGTAGATACTTCTCCTGTAATTTTTTTTCATCTCGTTCTAATTAGTGATAGGAGGTTTACGAATTGTCTTCGATACTTTCCCAATAAAGTTAGGTAGTATCAATGAGTTTCATCTTAATATATCTAACTCTTTTATTTTCTAATAAGTTAGACCAATCAAAGAAATGACTCATGTCACAAATCCACTTCGTAAAAATCCAAAGGTCATGACGACTATAAAAAATAGGAGCCTCTCTTTTATTAGGTCTCATTACTCGCTTATCAGAGTAATCATGACCAGAATAACCTAAATGATATATTTACTAGTGGTGTCCTTGGTGGACTTGCTTATAATGATTATTGATGTAATTTTTATTGGTCTTTGGGTGCCCTATTTGAGAATCCTTTAAGGGTTAAATTCTTTTAGTCATGTTGGTCATCTTGATTTGCATAAGTTATAGCTCCCCTCAAATGATCTTAAGGGTATCACTATGGATCAGATCCATGATAATTATAGACTCAAGGTTAGACACTAGATGATCATGACGTCAATGCTTACAACACTAACTTAGAGATGAAATTGACATCATAAACACATCTTGCAAGTAAAAACACAAAACAAAAATAGAGCTAGTTTTTTTTTTTAATGTGAAGATTAATCACGATCATAATACACAAGGAATTTTTTTTCAATATGTATTACTAGACCCTTAAATGTAAATGATTAATCAAATAATAGTCACAACTTTCCACTATTTTTTATAAGCTTTGCAATTACTAAAGAGAACTAGATGATATATGTAAATGCCGAAAGGGGTTGATAAGCAAAAATAAAAGTTTTTTTTTACATAAAAATAACATTAATGAGAAGTGCAAAATCAGAAAAATAAAATTCAACAAATTGAAATATTTACTAATTAGATTAGCGATAAACCGCTTGGATTGTTGTTGATGTAGGCAGAATCATTAATATAGTGTTGTCTAGCTAAATGTTGGTATCACTTTTTTTTACATTGTTTTTTATGTTACTCTTTTTTTAATTAAGATAAAAGAAGGAGATCTAAATAATTAAAAATAAGAATTACGTTGTGAAATTTTGACAGAAGACTCTTTACTTGAATCCTTTATTCTTCACGTGTCTCTCAAAATATAATGTCATAGCTATCGTGGTTGAGGAAGGGGCTGTGATTTTTAAAGGGAGGCAGAGGGGGGGCTGCAAGGCAGGGCTGGCTATTGTGGTGTTGTTTCGTTTTACAGCGGGGAGGGGTGGCGGTTAGTGTTGGAATTTTTATGGAGGTTGTCGGGTTGTGATTGGTGGTGGCTGAAACTGATTTTGTGGCGATTGTGGGTGGTTGTTTTCGGTCTGGTCTTGGTGGTGATGAGGCTTGTTCAGGCAAGTCGGCTTGCAGGTGAAAAGGGTCGTCGTGGTTAGATTATGTGTGGATGTGGTGGCTGGCGTCTGTGGCTACGAGGGCTGCTGATTGGCTGGTATACTGTTGGTGTTCCTGGGAAAAAGACCCGTGCAAGAAAATTGTTGTGCTATAGGAGAACTTGAGAAACAAGAAAAGAACGTTGCTACTGTTGTTGCTTAACCTCCTTTTGCTTTCCTGATGGTTTGGAGATTTTGGAATTCTTGTGGAAATATTGAAAAGGGGAAAACAACCAAGAACCTGACTCTGATATCTAAGCTGATGTGGGTCAGATTTGAAGAGAAGTATAAACAGGAAAGAAAAAAGCTTAAAATTAGAAGAAAGAAGCTGAAGAGAAGAAAATAAGCTAAAGAAAAGAGGAAAAAATTAGGGTAGGAAATCAAAAGTCTTCAACTTATTATTCATAAACTGATCATAATGTCAAAAATTAAAAATAAATGGTAAATCCTTAATCAAAATCAAATTTGAGTTTAAAACCCACAAAATTATAAAAAAATCAATAAAAAAACATAGATTGAAGTCCAAAGACAACTAAATAAAATCTAATACAGTGCGAGTCATGTTTTGAGCTATCCTCCATCTCCATTCATACACACATGCGTAATCTCTAACATGGATTACTCAAAGTTAATTTTGAATTCAGTTCGAAGCTGAGTTTTTTTAAGAATTAATGAAGTAGCTAGGTTGTGCCATTTATAAATTGCTAAAATCATACCCATTAATTTGAAATCTGCGGTTTAAATTTAACAAACAAGACCAAACATGAGAGGATAGCAATGCAAAACTACGAGTAGCCAATCAGCACAAATAACATTGTCTGCGGACAATCTCTGCTAATAATAATAATAAAATGAAAAAACTAGATATGCCAGTCTTTAGGTAAACTCATCAAACTAAGCAAAACTAACAAGAAGAACCCAGATGCCATTTTAGACTCCATGCCTTGAACTTCAAATCTCCTAATCTTTTTTCATCACCGTCATCATACAGCATATGAAAACAAACAGCTACATGATTGCAAGGATCAAACAATGGCATACACATGGCCCCGCTAATCCCTCTATGTATCATCATTCCCAGAGGGCGAATAAAGTTCGATAGATTTTTTTTAACCTGTTTTCAGTAGGGAAAAAACATCAACATAACAAACCAAACACATAGCAGAAAGTGAATGAACGCACAACATACACTTGAACAAAAAGTTGTGGTAAAAATAGGTAGTTTATCCTAACTAACCTTAAAATTTGATTAGGATAGGTAAGTTTCTAACGGCGCAAAGAAAGTACAAAATACAAAGGAGCCTTAACTCAGCCTCTGAAAAAGACAGTTAATAAAACCTGGTATCCTGCACACTTTATTATTTTTTTTTTTTAAAAAAAAACTCTCTATTTTCTCACTAGTATTTTGCCCCTTCACCAATCATTTCCCATGCCAAGCTGCCTAACTAAGAAACGAGAACTAATACCATGATCATTCCTGATAACAAAAGTTACAACAATCTAGCTCATTTTTCTATTACATGTTTGGTTCACTCAAACATGTCTTTGGAAAGAGATAGGGTGAGCAAAAAAATGATTTTTCGAATTGTTGTTGGACATGCAGACATTAAAACAGACAATTCATTTGCTATACCTAAACTAAGTTTCTGGCAACAGATTACTCATTTGCTATGCCTGAACTGAGTTTCGGGCCAGGCCAATTTTCAAACTATAGATAAATATTACACTTCCGATGCTCAAAAATTCCCTAACACACATTACGAGGATATTATTAATTAGCTCACGGAAGTGAAAAAGATTGGCAGACAAAATTTTACAAGGACATATAACTGAAAGGAAAATCCACCCCAAACAATAGCAACAACAAACCAGATTTAACAGGAAACATAATAAACTGGAGCACTTACTGAAATTGCCCCCTCAATCATAGAGAAGAAGATGCTGGCTGCAAACTTTTACTATCATCTTTCTGTGGCTCAACATTAAAAAAGTCTTGAAGGGCCATCACTTCAATTTTGCAGGTTTTTAATTTCTCAATTGCATTTGCTGTTGCCAAAGCACCAGAAACTGTCGTTATTATAGGAATTTTATAAGCAAGTGCCATCCTCCTCAATTGCCGGCCATCAATTTGATCAAGTGAATCACCAGAACTAGTGATCACCATCAATTGAATTTGCCCATTAGCAAGAATATCACCAGCATGTGGCCGTCCCTCGTGCATCTTCAGCACTCTATCCACTGAGATGCCTTTCAATTCAAGAAAGTGAGCTGTTCCAGAAGTCGAAACAATCCTGAAGCCAAGACCTAAAAAGGCCTTTGCCAGCCGTTCGAGATGGGATTTTGTCAAGTCATTTAAGCTAAGGAACACAGTGCCAGAAAGTGGTAGCTTCTGCCCAGCAGCAATTTGAGCCTTGGCAAATGCAATCGCAACCAGATAATCTATACCCATTACCTCACCAGTACTCCTCATCTCAGGCCCTAACAGCACATCACAGCCTGGGAACTTATCAAATGGAAGAACTGCTTCCTTGACGGCAACATGTGCTGGGATTACCTCTTTTGTGAAACCTATCTCATTAAGTGACTTTCCGGACATTACAAGAGCGGCATATTTAGCTAGTGGATGGCCAATTGCCTTTGAGACAAATGGAATGGTACGAGAAGCACGAGGATTTGCCTCGAGCAGAAAAACATCCCCACCCATGGTGATCGCATATTGGCAGTTCATGAGACCGCAAACATTCAGACTCTTTGCCAACTTTGTAGTCCATAACTGAATTGTGGTCAAGCAGGAAGATGAGATAGTTTGTGTGGGAAGGATGCAAGCTGAGTCACCTGAATGGACCCCAGCCTGCTCAATGTGCTCCATTACCCCACCAATCACCACATCACCATGTGAGTCTGCAAGTGCATCCACATCAATCTCAACAGCATCAGATAAATATTTATCTATCAACACAGGGCGTTGTGGGTCCACCTCAACAGCATTTTCAAGATACTTCACAAGCTTGTCATCACTATATACTATCTCCATTGCCCGGCCACCTAAGACATAAGAAGGACGGACAACAACTGGGTAACCTATGTCTGCTGCAATGGCTAAAGCATCAGCCTCACTCTTAGCAATGCCTCCTTTTGGTTGTTCAATGTTTAACTCTTTTATAATCACATTGAACCTTTCTCTGTCCTCAGCAGCATCAATAGAATCAGGTGATGTGCCCCATATGCGTACATGCCCAGCTCCGCTGGCACTAAGAGGCTTATGCTTGTCCAAATACTGCTGGATGGGCAGAGCCAGCTTCAGGGGTGTTTGACCTCCAAACTGTATAATGATCCCATCAGGTCTTTCCAATTCAATTACATTCAGAACATCTTCAACTGTCAAGGGTTCAAAGTAGAGACGATCGCTTGTGTCATAATCTGTGGACACTGTCTCAGGATTTGAATTCATCATAATTGTCTCATATCCTGCACTCTGCAAAGCGGAAAAGCTACCAAATTAAAAAATGATGTACCAAAATGGTAACCATCTTCAAGTACCAAGTCATACAAAAGCAGGTTCCTTTACACTTATTCCAACATATTATTTAACTACACAACTAAAAAACACTATCAGGTCCGTTATTGAATGCATGAAATTTTATTGCTAAACTAAATCAGGGCACAGTCATATAAAGATTTAGCACATTTACATGACTTCTAACCACAAACAGCAGCATATGGATATTTGCTTGAGTTTACAAAGTGCTTGATTCATTTCATCATTGTTTATGTTCCTCTAGCTCACATACCTGGATGCTCTTTTTCATGCAGTACTAGTTCCAACAGAAAAAACACCAAAAACATAGACATTACTAAATTTTCAAAGTATACAAGCAATTATAGAAATTTAGGCACATTTTAACAATTCCATATTACTCATTACTTTCAACATCAATCCAAGTTTATTCCATTGATGAAAAGACACGATCGATGTTTTACAAGTTAATTTTGATTGAAAGAAAAACAATATAACAGGCAGAGTGCTGTGATTAATAGCATAAACGATAAACAGCACAACATTGATGCTTCATGATTAAAGATTAGCCAAACAAAAAAACTAATAAACAAGACAAGGAGTTAAAAGTTGTGTTGTGTTGACTTAAGCTGGAATCTCAAATTATCAACAAAATAGCAAAGTAGGTTATGCCAATATGCATTAATAACAGTCTTTTGAAGAAATTGCCTAGGAAGACAGGGGAACATAAATAATACAAAGATTATAATAAACACATACCTGCAGGGAAAAAGATGCATGGCAACAACAGTAATCAAACTCAATTCCCTGACCTATACGGTTGGGTCCTCCACCTAAAATCAAAACCTTCTTCCTTTTGGTGGGAGCTGATTCACACTCTGCATCATAGGAGGAGTACATGTAAGGAGTATTGGCCTCAAACTCTGCAGCACAAGTATCAACCCTTTTATACGACGGAGTAACTCCAAAAGAAATTCGTTGTGACCGGACTTCCTTCTCTGTTGATTTAATAGCAAATGCTATCTGCTTATCACTGTAGCCATGCTTTTTGACCTCGATGAAGTCATCCTTTGTCAGATGAGACAAGCTCCTAGTCATAAGATATTGTTCCACATCTACCAGCTCTTTAAGCTGAGTGAGGAACCATTTATCCACGAAGCTCAGTTCATGGATTTCATCAACTTTCATACCCCTTTTCATTGCTGCATAAATGGCATGAATGCGATCAGGATTTGGAACTCGGAGGTTGTACTTCAATTGTTCCAAGTCCCAGTCAAGTTCGGCAACTTGCGCACATCCCCATCCTGAGTATCCACACTCCAATGATCGAACAGCTTTTTGAAATGATTCTTGAAATGTTCGGCCTAATGCCATGGACTCACCAACAGATTTCATCTGGGTTGTAAGGGTTGGCTGAGAACCAGGGAACTTCTCAAATGCAAATCGGGGGATCTAGATGTACATAGCAAAAATAATTAGAAAGATGTAGGAAAAACAAATGTGGGGTAGTAGATGAAGTGCCAGAATGACAAATAAATAAGTTATGAAACAACGATAATAAGGACAATCGGAAAAATGTACAAACTGAGCCTACTGGTACTACAAAAGAAAGCTAAGATTTAGAAATCCACAAAACCATCTCAATTTAGAAAATATTTTGCATGGAGAAGCAGACAGGCAATGCAGGAACAGTTGCACTTAACATTACTCGAAACACACCAGTCAAATGATATATATATATATATATATACATATATATATACATATATATATAAACCTAACATAGAATGGTCTAATGAATCTCGGTAACAAAAGTAATAGCAAACAACCCAAGTCATCCTACTCAACAAAGACAATAAAGCATAATTGAGCATATAAAAATTACAACTACTACTTGCCTTAGTCACCACATAGTCAATAGAAGGCTCGAAACTCGCAGGGGTCTTCTTTGTGATATCATTAGGAATCTGGTCCAATGAATACCCCACCGACAACTTAGCAGCCATCTTGGCTATGGGAAAACCAGTAGCCTTGGAAGCCAGAGCAGAAGACCTGGACACCCTAGGATTCATCTCAATCACCATAACCTCACCATCCACAGGATTAACAGCAAACTGCACATTAGATCCTCCACACTCCACTCCAATCTCCCTTATAATCTTAATAGAATAATCTCTCAACCTCTGGTACTCCTTGTCAGTCAGAGTCTGTGCAGGAGCCACAGTAATTGAATCCCCTGTATGCACACCCATTGGATCAATATTCTCAATGGAGCAAATGATAACAACATTATCAGACAAATCGCGCATTACTTCTAACTCGTACTCTTTCCACCCCAAGAGTGACTTCTCCACCAAAACCTGTGAGGTTAAACTAGCAGCTAACCCTGCCTTACAAATAGCCTCGAACTCCTCTTTATTGTAAGCAATCCCACCTCCAGAGCCACCCAACGTAAAAGCAGGCCGAATAATAAGTGGAAACTCCCCAATAACTTCCTCCGATATGCGAATGCACTCCTCAAGCGTGCTCCCAATGCCCGAAGGCGGAGTTTTGAGTCCTATATTCTCCATAGCCTGCTTGAAAAGATCTCTATCTTCAGCTTTTTTAATGGCATTCAGTTTAGCTCCAATCAATTCAACATTATATTTCTCTAAAACCCCATTTGCCGCTAAAGCCACAGCAAGATTCAACGCTGTCTGGCCTCCCATGGTGGGCAAAATGGCATCGGGACGTTCTTTAGCCACCACCTGTTCAACGACCTCCGGCGTCAATGGCGCAACATAAGTGCGGTCAGCCAAGTCCGGGTCAGTCATGATAGTGGCAGGGTTGGAGTTTATCAAAATAACATCATACCCTTCCTCTCGCAGAGCCTTGCATGCTTGAGTACCGGAGTAATCGAACTCGCATGCTTGACCAATCACAATGGGTCCAGCACCAAGAATCAAGATTTTCTTCAAGTCAGTGCGCTTTCCAGCCCCTGTTTTCACGCTCCTCTTCTCTGTTTCTTGGCGGACGATGCTGCTGCAGCAGCGAATGGATGAAGAAGAGGTGATTCTTCTCGGGTAGTTAGTTTGCGAAAAGAAGAGGCGGAAACGATTGGGTTTTGAGAGAGAAAAGGAGGAGGGGGAGGAGGAGGAAGCTTTGTTTTGGTGGATGAAGGAGAGCGAGTGAGAGCAGTGGTAAAGGTTTAAGCAACAGTTCATTGTTGGTTTTGTTTGCTGCCGAAAACAGAGAGGGAAGGGAAGGGAAGGGAAGGGAAGGGAGGGAGAAGGGAAGGGAGGATACCTACTATAGGACCTAGAAAGAAAGGAACGAAGGGATTTGGATATTGGAGGATTGATTTTAGGGGTATTCTCAGTCTCTTCTTATTGTCCCGAGCCTGAGAGAGAGAGAGAGAGAGAGAGAGAGCAGCTGACGGTGGGTATGGGATATTTTGAGGGATTAGGGTTTTTGGAGGCATTTTAAAAACTATATCTTCAATTAAATAATTAATATGGCTATGTTATATATATAAAAATATGTGTCAAAAAACAAACGTCTTAAGAACTTTTTTTAAAAAATATTATCATTACAATTAAGATTAAAAAAAATTAAAAGGTGTGACTAATTCATTAAAAAAAATAAAAGAGAGTATAATGGATTGTAATGGTATTCACAATATTATTATTCTTTTATCCCTTGGCTTTTTACACTTTGTTTTTTTGATTTTTTTTCTCTAATTTTTTCTTTTAATATTGTGTTTATTTTTTTATCCTTTGAAATTAATATTAAGGAATAAACTATGAAAAAGAATGGTATAAAGGAAAATAATAAAGTGATTATATAAATAATCAGTTAAAAATCGGTAACATTATTATAAGATAATAATAAGTTCGTAAAAAGAATAAATGATAAAAAAAAGATAAAATAAATATATTTTAGATTAAGAAAATGTTCTTGAGGACTTTGTGAAATAATTTATATTATTAAGCAAAGATTGAACAAGAAAAATCAAAATTTCATGGAAAATCACTTATTAACTAGTTTTATGCTATTATGTAGAATTTTCAATCTGACCATCAGATCGAGTTGAAATTTTTCAATGAGTCTCCTGAAATATTTTTCTATTTTAAAAAAAATCAGATTAATCAAAATTCAGGAAGGCCTTACAGTTTAGGTCGATAACTAGGTAGTTTATGCGAAATATACAAGGGGCATTAAATGAAGGAAAAAATATAAATAACAAGAAAATTGATCGATAAATTTTTTTATATATATATTAATCAAGTTGAAGAATGAAGAAAACCCTTCTCCACCCTTGAGAGAAGGGTGGAGAAGGGTTTTCTTCATTCTTCAACTTGATTTCTTATTTAAATCACTTAAAAGCCTTATATTAAGGGTTTAAAGGGGGTTTTAAGAGATAAAAATAAGAAATTTCAGGTAGATTATGAAGCCTGGAAATGGTTTGAAGGTTAGAGTGATGAATAAGAGGAGGTGAAGGAAAAGCTTGTTTTCTTTGTCCAATTCTTCATGATTTATTGTGAAGAGGTAAGAAACCTTGTTTAAAGCTTGGTATAAGTTTATGCCATGAATTGAGATATTTTTATATGATGAATAGACTATGGAATGTTGAGTTTGAATGAATTGTTGCTTGAAATGATTATTTTGTGTTATAGCTATGTTCTTGTGTATGAAATAAGAGTAGGTAATGTGAGAATCGAAGAAAATTAAAAGAAAAAAACACCTCGCTTTTGGAAGTGAGATTTGGCCAAAGGATAGGTAGAGAGATTGAGTTGGGTTGATTTAATTGATATGAAATTTGAATTTAATTATGTTTAGTCAACTATAAAATAAATGGTTAATATGAAATTGAAAAGAATTTTTGAAGAAAATCCATGTCTTCCATGCATGTTGTTATAACCCAATTCTAGGTTATTCTCCAAAATTTATGTTATTTTAAAAAAATCAAAAAAATAAAATAAAGGCTGGCAAAGTGGAGAAAACAGATCAAGAAGGACTATAAAAATATGAAAAAATCAAGCTGTAATTTTTAAGGGAAATTAAAGACCTAATTGCACCCCATTATGCTAAAAAATAGAGAGAAAATGCAAATTCAATGCCAAATTAAATGATTATTGGATAAATTTGCATAAAAATTAAGTTCGATAACATAATTAAATTTTTAATAGGCAAATTTGATTTAATCATGGGCCAAATTGAATTTTAATTATGTTTAAGAATTAATTTGGGTCCAATTAAAGGATTTAATTAAGTGCAAGGACTTAATTATACTTTAAATGGGTCAAATTAATTTTATTTGGGGCTTAATTGGTGAAAAATTAAATTTGGGAGCCCAATTTGACCTTAATTGAGAAGATTAGAATTTTAAGAGACCAAATTTAATTTTTTCCAAGTTAATTGATTGAAATTAGAGGAAAAAATGAAGAAATTAAAAATTTAATGGTTAATGAAAGGTTCAATTGAATAAATCCGAGACCAAGGACCATATTGCAAAAGGCGCGTAAATCTGGGGCTCAAACAGTAATTCATCAAAGTCTTAATTGCATTAAATCAAAAGTTTAGGGTTAATTAGGGATACTATTGGACAACAGTGTAAGCTGGAGGATTAAATTGATCGGCAAACAATCCCTAATTCAGCCCAAAACTGCGCCGTTTTGAATATAAAAAAACAAACGATGCGTCTTCTGCTCATTATCCATTATCTTCTTCATTTTTCAACCTGAAATGACAGCTCATGAGCTACTTTTAGGATGCATTTAATGCCTCATATGTCCACCAAAATTGACAACACATGCACCAAAATGGTCACCTGACATCTCTCTATCCTCGAGTATGGTCCGTTCAGGCCTATTAACATGACACCGGCTCCGGCGCCAGCCTAAAAAAGTCAACTCAGGTAGTCTTTTTCTATAGATTTGACAACTCACGATGCACACTTTGAACCAATGATTGGGATCCTTTCCAGCCAAACCAAAGGTCACGATTTGGCACCATTAAAGACAAAATGTCCCTCTTCCACCTCTTATAAATAGGGGTGTATTTCATGACCTGAAAGAGGGGAAATTGGGTCCAAAGTCGGCCGAAAACCAGCCTTCCTCCCCAGAATTTTTCCTTTTCTACCGTCTATCTTCACTCTCTCTCTTCTCTACACCATCCCAGCCACCACTGTCATCACCACCAGATTTTTAGCCACCAACTCCACCATAGGAAGCCCACACAGCCACCTTTCGGCCATTAGGAGCCACCGCTGCTCGCTCTCTCTCTCTCCTCTGCAGATTTTCTTCTCTTCCTTCCGCTACCACCACCGCCAACTCCCCCACCGTTCCTCGTTGTGATGCCGCCCGAATTATCTACTCAACCTCTTGATCACGGTCATGACCATTGCCCCTGGTAGTCTTCTCCTCTGCCCGTCTGCAACCATTTGGTTGCATGCAGAATGTGAACAGTAATTGTTCACGTTTTTGCGAAATAATTTACTTTGGATGTGGGTCGGACCTGATTTGGCCCAACCAAAAAGAGAAGAAAAAATATATTGGGCCAATATCAGACAACCATTTTAGGTCGATATTAGCCCACCTTTTCCTTGGGCTGAGCTTGGCCCATTTATCTAGGTCGACCCAACCCACAAGTTTTAATAATATTTAGTTAATATAATATATTATATTATAATATTATATATTATATATATAAAAAACAAAAACATTCTAAAAAAAATCAAAAATCCTTTGAAAAATATTTGTTATTTTCTTACATATTTTCCCACAAATTTTGCATAATATCAGGTTTGTATACTTACACTGTAAGATACAAATAAGGTATTTAATGCTCGGTTTCCTCCGAAACTTTTCTAAAAATATTTCAAAAAAAATTCAACAACAAATCTCAAAAACTTTTAAATTAATTTCCCTTTTAGAAACATAAAAGAAAATGTTTTGTTTTCATGCATATGACCAAATTCTAAAAATTTTCAAAGCATATTTTCATTAAAAAATTGTATATTTCTCATGTTTTGAACATCCAAAAAATGAATATTATAACCAGTTTATGATTATCTATTACAGTTTGGCCAAAATATCAAAAACCTTTTTCCAATGTTTTTTTAGGGTCCAGATATAGACTTTAATATTTGTGGGGTGTAAAATTACACGATAAAGTACACTCTCAGGTATTAAAGATACAAGGAGTAAATAAATATGATGCTAAAATTCAGACTTTAGAATGGTTAAGATTTAACTCGATAAGGTAGAGACTCTCTCATGAAGAAAGATCTGCTTTGAACCTTAGAAAAGACAAACGAATAGAAACCCGACTTAGAAAAAATAATCAAAAAACAATGTACCTTACCTTATATAGGGTTCACTAGGGGTGATGTATCTTCCCCTTGCACAACTAATCCCTTACCAGACTCTCGCAAACCATAGGTTCCTAGTGACCATAATACTAGGTGGCGACTCTTAAACATTAATCATAATTTTATGATTAAATCCAAAAACCCTTCCCAACACACAACACCTCACACGGGAGGCACGACAAAAGCCTCCGCCATTACCAGACGACGTCGCGGTGCGACCCAGCGACACATGTAAAATTCAATCGAACTAGTGTTGGAAGATTTGAATTAGTTAGTTTAAAATTGATATGAAATCCATTTTTAGTTGTGTATTATGATATGTTTAATAATAGGGAATGAAGTAAATTGTGTAAAAATTTAAGGGATGACGTGTGTTCCTATTGATATGAATCTTTGGCCTAAACTAACAAAAAAATGAATACACCTTATTGATATAGTTGTTATGATTATTGGATCATTTTGTGTTGCATGAGATGTAAAATGGGCGAGTGATAAAAATATTAAAGAAAAAGTAGTAGAAAAATACGTGTTCCATGTTAAAGTAGTTTTGGGAACATGTTGGAATAAGATGGTTGGGTGGCTTAATTTGAATTGATGAGGAAATTATGTTAAAATGGGGTTATATAATATGTGTGTGTGGTTAAATTATCCAGAAACTTGTGCAGAAATTCAAGGAATTAATCCTTGAAGTTTCGATTAAAATGAAAGGAAAAGAATGAGCTTAATGAACCATGATTTTAAATGTGTAAATATGTGTCTAGTTATAATTAAAAAGGGTTGACAAGGTCAAAAAATAAATAAGTAAAGGACAACAGTTGGTTTCCTAAAAAAAGGCTATTTGGCTAAAATTTCATATATAGGTGCATGGACTAAAAGCATGTAGAATTGTTATTGAATTGAGAAATTAAATAGGTTGATCCTTAGAGATAAAGTTCTGGAAAGTATAAGTATGTATGAAACTCTAAAATTCTCCATTGTTATTGAATTTGAAAACCTAGGTTGAGTGTGAATTGGAATAGAACTCCAATGATGGTTAGTTTGTTTATAATGGTTATGTTTATGTTTGTATAAGAGAGGTTGCTAGACTTGGACCACGGTAGCAGAGGGCAGCACCACGAGCACAGGGCCTAAGTAGGTGTCTGAAACCTATATTAAGTAGATTGTAGAATTTTTTATAATCGATGGTTTAATTTTGTGTTTTTATAATTAATGTAATAAGAATGATGAGAAAAAAAAGAGGAGAAGAAAAGAAATGATTTGATTAGTTGTCCATACAATGAAGGCTAATGATGTCTATTAGGCTGACATCGGTATTAACCCAGTAAATAAGGAGATAAGTTGAAAAGAAATAGGTTGATCCTTAGAGATAAAGTTCTGGAAAGTATAAGTATGTATGAAACTCTAAAATTCTCCATTGTTATTGAATTTGAAAACCTAGGTTGAGTGTGAATTGGAATAGAACTCCAATGATGGTTAGTTTGTTTATAATGGTTATGTTTATGTTTGTATAAGAGAGGTTGCTAGACTTGGACCACGGTAGCAGAGGGCAGCACCACGAGCACAGGGCCTAAGTAGGTGTCTGAAACCTATATTAAGTAGATTGTAGAATTTTTTATAATCGATGGTTTAATTTTGTGTTTTTATAATTAATGTAATAAGAATGATGAGAAAAAAAAGAGGAAAAGAAAAGAAATGATTTGATTAGTTGTCTATACAATGAAGGCTAATGATGTCTATTAGGCTGACATCGGTATTAACCCAGTAAATAAGGAGATAAGTTGAAAAGAACTTGATTAGTT
>Ga0325401_1000503_pt1 | contig 28386 bp, 18 predicted proteins | sample PopdelMetagenome_FD_205666 | JGI IMG/M metagenome (GOLD analysis project Ga0325401, IMG submission 205666) | Populus deltoides microbial communities from Bellville, Georgia, United States - Xylem-PdKOR-R2 | ecosystem: Host-associated > Plants > Phyllosphere > Stem > Wood/Secondary xylem | place...
CAATATGATATCAGCATCCTCATTTGGAAGGTACTAGTATATTATTTCGTGCTTTGTAGCTGATCAGTAATATATTTTTTAAAAAATATAAAAATTATTGATAACATGTTAAATGCTTTGGTCGGATGGTATATCAAATCCAAGAGATTTGGAATCTAAGATAGTTGGGTCTAGTGACTATGCCAGATCCAAGTTTGTTGGGTCTGATGGCTATGTCAGACCCAAAAGCTTTAAGTTTCATATTGTTGCTAGACCCAAGAACTTTAGGTCTAGCGTGATACCTAGACTCAATAAGTTTGGATTTAACATATTTGTCAGATCCAAGCAAACAACAAATAAAAAATAATTATGCATTTTAGTTGTTAAGAAAGAGAAGAAAAAAAACATAAATAATCAAAAAAACATCTCATGTAAAGATAAAATGAGAAATTAAAAGTAAAACTATTATTATAATTTATAGTGAAATATCTCTTTATTTACAAAGGATAAGTATACATTTTAATTGTTAAAAGTGATAAAAAAAAATATAAATAACTAAGAAAACATCTAGTGAAAAGATAAAATAAAAAATTAGAAATAAAACTATTATTATAATTTATAAGGAAATATGTGGATTTTCCCACTCTTTTATTGTAATAAAAGCCTCGTATGTTTCCTTAAATTTCATGTTAAGAAATAACAGAATCTGATAACAACCCATCCAACCAATATGTATTTTAATTAATAATCTAATAGGTGGTGAAGTAGTAAGAACTTGGGATCAAGGGATTTGTTTCTCCTGTGATCTCAGGTTCGAGTTATGTGGTTGCTAATATAATGACTACTATAGGTTTATATGATCGTTAATTTCAGGGTTTGTAGGATTAGTCGAGGTGTATACAAGTCGGCCCGAACACCGAAATTAATATAAAAAAAAGGTTTAATTAGCTGATAATAATGCTTCTTTTCGTCTTTCTCATATGATATCTAGAGAGTTTGAACCTCTCATTTATGTAACTTAATATTTAAGAACTTATTGCATTTAAATTTCTTGCACATTCTACTTATTGCAAAAACTTATTTGTCTAATTAGCTTTTTTATTTTATTTTTTTTACTTTTTTTTTTTGGGAATTAGGATCCAAAGCTAGGTAATTGGTGGATGAGTTTTGGTGACAACACCCTAGTAGGATACTGGCCAGCTGAGCTATTTACACACCTAGCAGAGCATGCCACCATGGTGGAGTGGGGCGGCGAGGTGGTGAACTCAAGGGCCAACGGCAAGCACACATCGACACAGATGGGGTCGGGCCACTTTGCAGAAGATGGGTTCGGAAAAGCAAGCTATTTTCGGAACCTAGAGATTGTAGACTCTGATAACAGCCTCAGCTCAGCCCCAGGTATCTCAACCCTAGCTGAAAACACCAATTGTTACAACATCCAAAGCTCCTACAGCAATGAATGGGGCACACACTTCTATTATGGTGGCCCTGGGAACAATCCACGGTGCCCATGATTATGCTCCTCTTCGTCATCGTCAAGAATTGAAGATATAATTTCCAGGTCCACGTAAATCTCGAGTTCTGTCAAATTCTTTAAATATGTAATTATGTTCATGCTATTTCCATTCTTGTTTCTGCCATGTTTCCCAAGTTTTTGGATGTCTTGTTATGAGGAAGGAACGTGTGGATTCGTAAAATGGGAAAAGTGATATAGCATAAACAGGCATGGAAATAGCTGTATTTTAGCTAGGTATCTCTTCTGTCAATTTTTATTTGATTGTATGAAAACCAACCTTATAATCATTTTCTTTTTCTTGGGTTAAAAAATTGCTAGAGGTATATTTATGTTATAAATTAGTCAAATATTTTTGTTTGGAAATATATTGAAATAATATTTTTTATTTTTTAAATTTATTTTTAATATAAATACATAAAAACAACCCAGAAACAACAAAACAAAAATTTGAAACAAAAAATTAAAAAAAAAACAATTTTTTTAAAATCTTTTAAAATACAAAAACAAAGTTTAGAATTTCTAGTCACCGGTGAGAAAATTTTAGATAAGGAAACTAGAAAGAGAGGACAAAGACATCGTTGTCACAAAATCCAAGAAGCCAAAGCTAGTTTTTGACGAGCATGCTCAGATTTCATTAGAATTTATGACAAAGGTGAGACTAGAAGTGGGTAAACGCAACTTATTCCCTCCAACGAAAAATTCTAGTACACCACCACAGAAAAAACAGCCAAGAGTACTCTGGAATCAAACATATGATACATAGCAACAACCTGGATTATTTTACCAATGTTATCCAAGGTTCAACCCAAAAATGATAGATTGGCATGCTTGGCATAAAAGCTCCGGTGAATTATAAACATAACCAAAGACAAATTAGATTTGTCCCAGTATGACTTCGCCGCCGGAAACCTTGAAGTCGGATGGAGCTTCCTCTACATTTAGAACCTTCACCCTTCCATCTTCCACATAAGCAGACCATCTACACAAAGTACACAAGAGTCAAATGTCTAAGGAAAATATATCCATGATCAACACACAGATCAGTAGTCTTGGGTGGATGAAAGTAAATAATCAATATAAACTACGAATTGCATTTTAACTGCCACTTTAAAGAAAATGACAAATACATGGATATTTCTTTAGGGTTAATTGGCTCAAAGCCCACTCAGCAAAAAGAAAAACAGGGAAATCAAATGAGATCCCTAGATCAGATAATTCAGAATGCTGGGAAACGCATGTTAGAACACCAAGAACAGACATGACAGCATCATACCTTTCAGAGCGATGCCCTAGCAAAGCAACAGAGAGATCTTTATTTAATTCCAAGCTCTTGTGGAGGCTCCCATCAAAGTCTCCGTAAAATTCAATCTAAAATAGAAAAAGGCTAGTTAGAAGGGAAATAAAGTGAAGAAGATACTGCATATTGGAACAGTTAACTACCCTAACAAGATGACATTGTTCCTGCAAAGAGGATAAAACTTCTACAGTATGGAAATAATAACAGCACCGATGCTTCATGGGATTAAGTGGCCGGAAAATTAACTCCACTTGCAGACATCTTATGAAGCAGCAAACAGTACATGGTTTAGTGATGTCACATAATTGCACAATTAGGGAATAAAGCCATTAAGGTCATGTCTACTTTGGAGAATTATCTAGTTTTCTAGGAAATTTCCTAGAATATAGAAAACTGTAAAGATTCAACCATAAAGTTTAACTGGAAATTGAGACATTACAAAAAAGGAGACAAGCAAAATCAAAACAAATAGAAAAGGTTTTCAGATCACATGTAAGAAAAGAGAAACAAATGTATATGATTCACAATAATCACTTACAGCATCTTTAGCCTGAAGTTTCTCTGCCCAAGCATTCATAGTATATGGATCGTTAACAGCCACACAAATGACAGAATCAATCCCTTTAGCCTTGAACTTATCAATTATATTTTTGTAACTAGGCACATGCTGCTGTGAACAAACCCCTGTGTATGCTCCCTGGACATGGTAAACGCAACACATAAAAATAGTTTTCTATCAACAAAATTATGTCACAAAGTGAAAAGAATCATGTTTTAGCTATTTAGGTCATTCTCTATCAAATCTTTGACTTGAGAATCTTATTCCCAAAACAAATTAATATCGCTTTCACACTTTCTTGAATAAAAAACCACCCTCTTCTCCTCTTCCCCATTGTCATCCACACCAGTGTTTGCGTTGAAACAACAATCATTTCGGCTTCCAACTTCATGTCTATCGTACCAAAAGGAAAAGTGCAATAAGAGGATTAATTGTCTTTAGTGCTGTTCGTTGATTTGTTTGGGATGCATAGCATGAGGTTAACTTAAATGATTAATTTCAAAAGCTTGACATCTTCTTGAAGCTATTTATAATTTTTTCCTGATTAGAAACCAAGTTTTTAAGTTAGGTTAATAGGAGAAAAGGACCCTTACAAGTGAGGTTTGTTTCACCTATTTGTCTGGTACAATCCAGATTTCTCTTGGCTTATATATATATATATATATATATATATATATAAAGAACTTCACAAATTAACTATATTTTGGATTGCATTTGATTTTGTGCTTGCATGGGCTTTACTTGTTCCAATAGAGACAACGGAGACGAAACAAAAAGAGTAAGAATATAATAGCACTCATGTTGATATACAATGTCATGTAGAGACCAATTACAACACTCATGAGCATCACTAATGAAATAATCTATGCATAACAGGAGATAAGGATGAATTTTCCAAATAACCTTGTTAATTTAACATCATGGATAGCACAAATGCAGCCACTAAACATTATACTAACCTTGAATCACTTACTGCAACCGAGCAATAATTGTCTCCTTTTTTTTATGTCAGTCACTTGCAAAGTTCAAGAAATTTTAAATATTTAATCACAAAACCACTAGGCGTCTGGCCTAATGGTAGTGAGCTCCTTGTACTTGCAAGGAGGTCACAGATTCGAATCCTGTCTAGAGTATTTGAGCTTAAAATATGCCCCATTACAAGAGAATGCCAGATTAAACCTTCATCTTTTATCCCTAGACTGCTTAACCACTGATTGTGGGCTGTAGGGTCCTATCAATAGGCAAAAAAAAAGAAAAAAAAGGAGACCTAATTGCCAACAATCAATTAAAATTATACCCAAAGAAAAATTCAATTCCACCAAATATGTAATAAAAGAAGCAGGAAAATATGAATTAAAATGCAGAAGATACTTACAGGTAGGCCGAAGATGACAACTTTTTTGCCCTGAAAATATGAAATTAAAGAAAACAAATCACAATTAATTAAAACATTAAAAAAATGGTATTCTACGTATTTAATTTCTCAATTAACTAGCCAACCTTGAAAATGTCTTTTAATGGAGTTGTTGAGAATTTTGAAGAAACACCTTCGTCCCAGGTCCGGGATTTTTGGAGGGAAACGCCGGGTGCAGCGGATACTATGTCAGTCCCGACTGCAACCTTAGCGTAGGATCTCCACGATCCTCCGATGATTGCTAGACTATCAGCCATTGACTTGAGGAGGCAAGAAGGGCTTGTTCGCTTGAGGATTGCAGATGCCATGGCTTTACTACGCTTTACTCGATTGTGTTTCACTCTTGTTTGTTTGCTGTTGTTTATGCAAGTTTAAGGTTTCTTGGCAGATGGGGAGGAGGGTCTATCAAAATGAAAGTAGTGAACGACATTCACATAGGAACGTTTGGCTTGTCGTTTGATGACATCAGACTGTCATTCACCGTATATTCGTTGAGACAAACTAACCTTATGATATTTCACAAATTGTTAATTTAATTTATTTAATTTTTTTAACTCAACCGGGTTGAAATAATATTTTTATGGATATTACAGCATATAAAATTCTTTATTCTCAATAATCCTAAAAAATATATATTTATAAAAATAAATAACATAATAAATTACTTTACCAAATACATTTGAAATACTTGTCAGACTTGCGGAATTCTTGTTTACATAACAAGAAAGCAAAATTAATTCAATGGAAAAAAAAAAGGTGTAATCATGTGATGAAATTAATTCCTAAAGTCCAACACAATAGACTTCGCTACTTTCTTATTAATAATTTTAGCTAGCCATTAAAAAAAATGTTATTTGTATCAAGAACTTTCTAATGTTACTTTTACTTAACTTAATGAGTTATACGAGTTAAGTTAAATTGAGTTAATTTTAAACATCTCGACTTATGATATTTATTTATTAAATTTTTTGACTCATTATTATTTATAATATATACTTTAACCAATTTTAACTGGTTGAGTTTGGTTGAGTTAGGTTGAATAATATAAATTTTATAGATATTCTAGTTATTTTTTAACAAACTAATTAAAAAAGAAAAGCTAAAACATATGAAAAAAAATATTATATACATGTCTTGATTTCCTGTATATTATAATAGAGAATTGACAGTTTTGCCCTAAAAAACACAAGGAATTGTCTTCGAAGGGCTACAATAATCTTTTAACTTGGTTCATTTGACATTCTAGAATTGTTTAAAGATATCTCGGTCTTTCCAAGATTTTTTTTATAGTAAAATCATTTTATTGTCTTTAAAAGCAAAAAAAAAAAAAACCTATGGTCCAAAGGCTTTTTTGATATTTTAATTTTTTGCTACAATATAATGATTTCGTGCTTGTAATCAAATTTTCAAAAGCTTGACTATAGGGATTTAATTGTCATTTCACAATGGTTTTTTTTCTAATATTTTTTTTGTTCCTAGAGGTAATGTGGTATTTTCATAAATAACTATCCAAGGACGGTTGGCTCTTATGGTTAAAAAACTTTTTCTCTACGTCATTCGATTCATCCCAACATCTTTTTCCTCCTTATATAACGCGTGTGTTCAACGGGGCTCCAATGCAGTGCCAACAATCTTTATTTCTTTTCCTTTTTCCTTTTAGAAATCCATGCATGACCCTTCAAATTTGCAAATCAGCCCTTTAAGTTATTTTTCTTTTAATTGCATCTCTTTTTTGGTTTTTATTTTTTTATTTTAATTGATTTCTCAAATTTGATTTTGTTTTCAATTTCATCCTCCTTCAAGTTTTTAATATGTCAAATTCGGTCCCTATTCTTTTGATTTTGATTTTTTTTATTTAAGATATTTTTTTTTCAATTTCATCCTCCTTCATTTGTTGTTCTTCCATATTTGATGCTCTTTTTTTTTTTCAATTTCATTCTTCAATATTAAATTGGTTGAGAATTGAACTTCTTTATTAAGTCCAAATCTACAATTTCAATAGTTGGAAATTTAGAATATTAACTAAAGCTTAGAAGATTCACCTAGATCAATTGTTATAGATTGAAATAGTAAATTTATCATTTTTTCCTACAAAGTATTTAACACTCTCCCTCCAATTATTGTGGATTAACCATTTTTTTAATTGATCGAGGTTACTTATGTCTTTTTACATCTTTTTTGCAAAGTTAAATTATTAGAATACCCTTAAAAGCAAAACAACACTTAACTTAGGTATAGGGGTTCTTTTTTAAAAATTTTTAAAAATTTATCTTAAAGCTTGATTTCAGGTGCTTAATCCTAATCTTAGAAGCAATTTGGTATTTTAATTAATATCAATAATAATGGAAAAAACTATTTTATTTTTTCTTAATTTTATCCTTCGATGTTGGATTCGTTGAGAAATAAATTTCAGAAGTGATTGTTTTTTTGGCTTTGTATAAGGTTGATGCTCAAAATTACGAGCATTTATTTTTTATAATATAATTAAGTAAATTCTTTTTTTAAAAAATACAACTTCTTAAAACCAGTTGAATCCATAAATTGAGTCGCGGGGTGACCGGGTCATCCAATATATTGTTGTCCCAATGCTTAAAAGAAAAGGTTTTCATCTTGATGTTTCTTACGAGCTATGTCATGCTTTTACTAGTCATCCGAGTTGGCTTTGAACCCATGAAATCAACCAATTCATATCAAGTCAACTTAGATACAGTTTAATTAGAAATTCATGCAATGCAAGGAGTCAAGTTGAGAAATTTTGAAATTTACCTACTTGCCCGAGTTTAATAACTTTACCAAAAAGTCTCCAAGCTCTTAATATTATTTTATATATATATAAAAAAATCATTTGACCCATCAAGGAGTGCGGGCCAATCAACCGGTCCTAGATAAGATAAAGTTATGACAATGTAGTATCTTTTTATCTTTCCATAGTTTAGATTAATTCTTTTTATCGTAATAGATATTTGATAATATTCAAAAATCTAATATGCTTGGGAATAGAGTTTTTGTGTTTAGATAGTAGAAGATGATCATACATTCATATCAATATTCCATTTCTAGTAACTGAAAGAGTAGAGGGTTGGTGGTTGAGATCTTAGTTTCTGCAAAACAATCCCTTTGTGGAGTTTTGAAACCCTCTGATAATTAAGTCAGTGACTTTATAGCAAATGATTGTAATAAATGAAGAAATAAACATTTAACTCTAAAAGCAATAATGTTTCTTCTTGGTTTTTTGTGATAAATGCTTTAAGAATATATCATAAAAGAATAAAGATGGTAAATCATTTACCTGAGTGATTTGAAGGGTATTTATATCTCATGTACCATGAACAATGTTCTTTTTCTTAAGGGGTTAAAATTCTTTTCCTCTTGAATATCTTAGCAAGGAAGAAATCCTTTAAATCAATATTAATGTTAATGAAAATGTCTCTTGTACTGCATTAATATTGATGAGAATTATTTGTTCACATCATAAGTGCTGACAAACAAACAATAGAGTTATAGAAGATTTTTAGACCATATTTCTCACATAACATTAATGTTGATGGAAATAATTGTTTGTAACATTTATGTTGATTTAAATATATTCAACTCTTAGAGGACTTTTATACATTTAGAGGTGCAAGTAAATGATTAACTTAAACTTCCAGCATCTCTGGTTAAGTTTTTTACGGATAGCCTAATGACCCTCACATGAGGTCAATAAAGATTGTTGATTATAAGTTTGGATCTGGAATGATTCTAAATCCAATGATGTTCGATCTTGACACCTTCCAGGTCCATATATGTTTAGGCTCAACACATAGGTGAACTTAAGAGAGTTAGGTATGATATCTTACCATACCCACAAGCATTTAGGTTAAGCACGTAGTTGAGTCTAATGGTGTTAAGTTTGACATCTTATAAGTTCCACAAGTGTTTGGCTCAGCGTATAATCAGATCCAATGGAGTTAAGTCTAGTATCTCGCTAGACTTATAGGCGCTTGAGCTCAACACGTAATTTAGCTCAATAGAGTTGGGTCCAACATCTTTACTAAACCCACAAGTGTTTGGGCTTAGAGTATAACTGAGCTCAATAGAGTTGGGTCTGACATCTTGCCAGACTCATATATGTTTGGGATCAATGTGTAGTAGAGTCCAATGGAGTTAGGTCTGATATCTCTTTGACCTCCAAGAGTTTGGGATAAGCATATAGCCAAACCCAATAGAGCCGGGTCTGATATTTTTCCAAACCTATAGGCATTTAGGCTTAACACGTAGCTGAGCTCAGGAGTGTAGAGTCCCCACCTTGTCTCCAACCCTTTTATTCATGGTCTTTCAAGCAAACAAGGTCGATCCATCAATATTGAATTTGTTTACCCTATAATGTGTCATTAAAGATTTGATTGTATCTATAGTTAGGATTAATCTTTTATCTTTGTTAATAAGCTCTCCTTCTCTTTTAAAGGGGTGTTTGAGAGTATGATGGTAATTGTTTTCAAAGTGTTTTTCGCTCATATATATATATATCAAAATAATAATATTTTTTTATTTTTGACAAAAAAATTAAACAAAAACAATTAAATTTTGACCAACCTACTTTTAAGCCACACTCCTAAAAAGAGAGTATGTGTTTGTTTTTGAGGTAAATTTTGTGGTTGTGGTTTGAAAAAAATAAGTTTTAAAAAAGTACGGTTAGCTGTGGTAAGTTAGATTTAGATACGTGTTTGGTAAAAATTATGGTTGAAGTTTATGTATAGCAAAAAACATGTAAAATGTTTGGTAGTCGTGTTTAGGAATGTGGTTGCGGTTGCTTTTCAAAGTGTTTTTTACTTGGAAATGCATTACAATAATATTTTGTATTTTTAAAAAATTATTTTTGATATCAACACATCAAAATAATCTAAAAACACCAAAAAAAATATTAATTTGAAGCAAAGAAAAAAAAATTAAATTGTTTCAAAAATGCTTTTGAAACCAAAAAATAAACAGAGTTTTAGAAATATTTACGAAACTCAATTAAAAAAACATATAAAAACTGTTGTATAAAAACTAAACTTAATTTTTTAATAAACGCGTAGCATAAAATGCATTTTGATTTATTATCAAATTCTTTACTGCGTTTGTTTCATCATAAATATAAAAGCTAGCAGAAAATAAATGTAGTCTAAAAAAGAAAGAGGCTCGTTTAAAAACCATTGTTTAATATTAAAAAACACGTAGATATAATAATAAAGATTAAATTATATAAAAATCTGATAAATCGAGGATTAAACAGTACTAGCATCTCTATGTGATATGTGATTGTAAAGATTCAAAGATTTCAAATTGGATAAAAATTTTTTGACTATGCAACTAATAATTCTTGTATGGGCACTTGAAAATAGAAGAAGACGGCAAGAAGATAGAGGAGAGATCATTTGAAAATACAAGAAAGATCAAAGCAAACCGACCTCTAGATTAGTATTTATTTTGTGCAAATTCATTAGATTTGTATACAGAAGGGAAAATCTAATTTACAACCTTATTCCCAGTAATTTGCCAAACGCAATTCACCACTCATTTCTGCAATAAACCATACTTCCATGGCGAGCCAAAAGAGCAGCAAGCAATATCAAGCATTGACGCAGTAACACCACCTGCAATGCAAACAAGATCCAAAATCTGTAAATAACCTTGGAAACAAACAAACAAATAAATAAGCATAAAATTTGGCTAAAAAAAAAACCATACCTTTAGGGTGCAGAACTTGACCAGTGAAGTAGGAAGAACAAGCATCAGATGCGAGGAACACAAAAGAGGAGCATTAAAGAGGCCGCAGCATTGACTCGAATCCCTTTGTCTATAAGCTGCAAAGCTAGACCCCTTGTAAAAGATACAATGTTGTGTTGATAACACAACTTCCTTCTTTCATATGCTTCAAACAATGCCTTCATTCCAATTAGAAACAAAAAGATCAAAGCAATAGGCAAATTGTTTCAGTAGTTTTTCTCTCTTACTTGGTCAGGAAGAAGTAACCAAAGATGTTGGTTCTAAACAGCCTCTCAAGCCAAGCCTCGGTGACCTTCCAGTGTTGTACTGTAATGTTGTGCAGCTGCATTGTTCACCAGAATATCTATCCGCCCATATTCGCGCACTACATGATCAACAACACTCTTGCAATTATCTTCGATGCTAACGTATGTAGGCATTGCCCCAAGTATCAGCTTCAGGGCGTCAACCTTATCTCTATCCTCTATGCCTTCTACATATGTAAAGGCCACAGTTGCTCCCTCTAGTGCAAAATGATAGAAAACAGAGCAACCTTTCCCTGCCACGAAATTGAATATATAGTAGGTCTTTCATCTGCTGTTCCGATTGGAAAAGGATATGTAAACAGAAAAACTGAAGTGCAGAACAATGGTGAACTTGAAGCTTGTTAGAGGGCTTGTAGTCAGGGTTGATGTGTTGTGGAAGTGGGTGCATGGGATATTCTTTGCCTGGCTGTTGTGGTTGAGTCTGTGGTGGAAACTTAAGCTTTTCCTTCCTGGTTGCCATCCTCTGCCACTGCCACAAGGTATTGGATACTTGTTCTTGTCCAAAAAGAGACATAAACAACCACAGAGGGAACCGTTTCACTTGCATGGAGAGCAGCTTGCAATGAAAGGATTTTTACAGACAATCAAGCAAGCCAGGTGCCAGGTAGAACGGAAGAGGACAGTGATTGAATAGGAGGGTCTGCAAAGTGTCTTGTTAATTGCCAGGTGTGCAGCCCACCTCGCACGTGTTTCATTGATGATTTTCCAGTCAGGACGTTGCTCATGATTCCATCAATAAAAAAACAGGAATCTAACTTCTGTTTGTGATGGGAAAACAGAGAGGAGAGAAAGGTAGAAACTTCAGTTTTGAAACAGAGGCTGGCAACTTTTGTGTTATAATACATACAATATAATTTTAGAGTGTGATATTTTAATATTATTTTTTTTAATTATAATCTCAAATTAATGCGTGTTATTTTAAATATTATTTTTATTTATTAATTATAAAGATAATTAATAATAAAAATAACAAAACATAATAATTTGTATTTTTTTTACATGTAAATAACTTATTTGAAATTTTAAACAATTTGTTTATAATACTCATGTATTCACTTGTAAATTAATGATTTAAAATCATAATTAAAGTAATAATAATAAGAAAAACTCATAATTAAAAAAAATAATACAACATAATAATAAATGATGATACATCAAATCTACACTTTGAAGATTCATGATGATTAAAACCATGATTCAAAATGGCAATTTTATTTAAAACTGTGATTCAGAATAACAATTATGTTAAACTATCTCATTCTCCCAATACTTTTCAAACAGTATCATTGTCCTGAAATTTTATGCGAACCGTGTCATTTTTCAAAAAAAAATCCAAGTTCTGTCTTAAGTCTTGTCCTTGGATTGTTAACTTTTGTAGCTATTGGTATAACTAGTCCTACACAGTAAGAAACTACCCGTGGGTGGCCAAGAAAAATAACCAATTGTTTGTAAATATCCAAAAAGAAAAAACTTGATAATGCCCCACCAGCACAATCGTAACTATATAGCAGAATCTCCAGCATATCTATCGCATAAACTGCAATACATGCTTGTTCCATAAGTCTCAGAAACAAGTAAGATCATACGACACAACTTGGCAGGAGAGGACAACGGGAATCAATATCACTGGCTTACAACTTGCATGCATGAAACAGTATTATCTGGAGCAAGTTCATCAAAGAGAGAAAAACACAACTGCAGCATTTAAACCAATTCCTAAATTCAGATATGCAAAATCTAAAACAATCTAAGCAAAAGCATTTTATGCACTGCGGATATGGGTGTTGGTGACGACAGGGCAGGCTGCTTTCATGAGCTGTGGCCTTCTTTCGTTTTCTGCTCTATGCATCATTCAGTTCATTTTTCATAGACACAATGGACATACAACAGAGGAAGTCCTCCACAGCTGAACTTATGTTAGATGAGCAGGGAATAAAACAAAACCACATGCATCATATTCATGAAATCTGATGCGGGCATGTCACAATACCGAATCATAAATCAACATTGCCGTCTCTATGCCATTATGCAGCTAACATTGTTTTGTCTTGTGTTCAGAAAGCAAAACTGCTATTAGTAACCCATTTTGGAGCAGGAGGTATCAAGGCAAGACAAAAGAACAAGTAGCCCAAATTAGTGTTCAAAAAGCATCGATCGAAAAGGCCAGTTTCATACCTTCAAATAGACTTTGGCCTTCCCCTGACTGGACTCTGGAGTGAATACAAGACAGACATAGGTATCATTCGCAATGACTTTAGGGTTACTTCAGAAAAATTTGCACAAAATAATCTACACACTAGCATTTGATTTAATCCCATCAAATTGAAGTTACCTGGAAAGCTACTAAACTAGTCCAAATAACCAAATATTGAACAATGTACCAAAACTATATCTTCCCTATGCTTCAATTACCAGAACCACCAAATAGTGACCAGTCATTGACTTTGAAACTAGAAACAGCAACCTTAAAAACCTCAGACATGGGCAAGAACCCAGACTGCGCAGCAGGAAGTAACCCGGGGCCAACAGCGGAAGCACTTTCACTCAAAGGGCTAATCAAAATGGGCTCATGAGCCACAACGAGAACATCAGTCCCAGCATTCTTAAGTCGAAGATTGGCCAAATAAACCCGCACAACATTCTGGGCTTCCCTTCCTTGTCGTCCTTTGGAAATCCCCATCTGCCCAATCGCTGTTGTAACAAGAGCTGAAGAATCCCCAATGGGAACCTCAACCACCCCTGACTGGTCAACCAGAGTAAACCCTTGAGCATCTTGCTCATTCGCGAGGTCTTGAAGAAACCAAACGGCGCTTCCATTGTCGTTGATATCAGGCTTCAAATCTAGTAGCTCGAAAACCAAGCTTTCATCTCGACTTGGGTCCGCGAATACTTCTTGATGGTCTGGAACTTGTCGAATATTGCTAACATCCTGCAACATAAAAACAGTTTTTTTCGTAAATCAATGGCATAAACAAAAATAATAATAGCAATAGTAATGAGCTGACCTGGAATCTGACAGGGAAGGTGCTGGAAATAGCACCGCCAAAGAGAGGGCGGTCGGTGGAAATATCCTCCGGCATTAGCACTAGAAATGATGAAAATAATCAAGCGCTGCTGGAGGGCTGTGAACAGGGAGGAAGGACACTTCGCTGTCTGTGAGTTGTTTATACGGGGGTTCCACGGCGTATATACGCCGCCGCTTCGGCCGTTATTAAAAAAAAAAAAAATTACTATATCCACTATTGATTAATTTTTTTTTTTAGTTTAATGTAGGTATCCGGGTTAACTTGCGTGTATCTCGAGTAATCTTACGGGCCCTGAAGTTAACGACCATATAAGCCTCCAGTGACCATCATATGAGCAATCACAGAGCTCGAACCTGAGACCACAAATGGAGCAAACCTCTTGGTCCCAAGGTCTTACCACTGAGCCATCACCTAGATAGTTCACTATTGATTAATTTTACTTTCAGGGGTTTGAGGAATTAAGTTGATTCAATTTTTTTTTTAATTATTTTTTTAATATTAAATTAATTAAGAGTTGAATTTTAAAATTTGTTTTATTTGATTTTTATTAGGTTATTTTAGTTTTATAATCATAAAATAATATTTAATGAGTTAACTTAAATTGATCCGGATTATTTTTTTAATTAATTTATTTTTAAATTTTATTATTTAATATTAGATTAATTAGAAATTGAGTTTCATAATTTATTTTGATTTTTTTAATAGAATATTTTAGTCTCATCACCACATATATATAAAATAAAAAAATTATTTTAATATATTTTAAATTAAAAAATATCATTCATAACATCACATCACGGGTTATAAAGCTAGGCATAAAACCCTAAGGGATGCAGCTCAACTAGTCATGTTAGGATTCAGAATCAAAACAATTAAAGTTTGATTTGTAAATCATATATTAGAGATTTAGTTTGATTCTAGTTTCTGTAATTAAGTCCTAAAGATTAGTTGCTAGTTTGTCAGATTACTTATTTAGACAAGATATTTTCTATATAAACTATGTATATGCATTGTAAAAATTACATATAATAATAAGACTGCCTTATTGTTCTTTAAACTCTCTTTGTCAGCTTTCTTGTTTTCTTTATGGGATCAGAGCAGTTGTCTAACACCTAATACTGCTTATTATTTTGCTTCCGCCAACATCACCATGACAGAAATATCATCAGAAAAATATTTGACATAAACAATGGATTTTTATGATCCTTACTACATTCATCTCTCAGATCACACCAATCACATCATTGTCACCCAACTTTTGGAAGGTGACAACCATGCAACATGGAGTCGTGCCATGATGATGTCTCTGGAGGCTAAGAATAAGCTTGGTTTCATTGATGGCACGATAAAAGCAACCTTCAGAGACAGATCCTAAATATAGAGCTCAAAGACGATGCAATCAGATTGTAAAATCAAGGATTCTCAACTCCATCAGTCCATCCTTAACAAATACTGTAATCTTCTCTGATACTGTTGCTGATGTTTGGGCAGATCTTAGTGAGCGTTTCTCACAAGGAAATTTGTCACGCATTTTTGAGCTTAAACGAAGGATTATTGAACATCGCCAACAACAACAGACTATAGCAGCTTATTATTCAGCACTCAAGTCCTTTTGGGATGAGCTAGAATCATACAATGATCCACATTTATGTAACTGTGCAGGACTAAAACAGATTGCTGAAAGAGAAGAACATGAACGAATCTTCCAATTCCTCATAAGTCTGAATGATATATATTCTACTATTTATGGACAAATTTTATTGATGCAGCCGCTCCCCAACATTAAGAAAATATATTCACTCCTGCTTTAAGAAGAAAAACAATAGCAACTTACTGAAGCTTATGACAGTCCCATTCATGCCATGAATATGAAAAGGAACATAAGGATCACAGAGAACAAACAACATACACAGCTACAAAAACAACAAGGGCAAATCTTTATTTTGCTCACACCGTGAGGGAGATACACATACGGTTGACCGTTGCAATTACATCATTGGATTTCCACCAGAAAACAAGTTTCATGGCAGAGATATCAAGCCACCAAATAGACACAAACGACTTACAGTTAATAACGCCAGTAACGCGATCGAACCCAACACTGTAGCAAGTGGACTTCAAACCTTTCCTCAGTTCACAGAAGTGGAATACAATCAAATAAGGGCATTACTTGGTAAAAATCAGTTATGTGGAAATGTGACAGGACCTGAACACGATGAAGATGATTGGCTTGAGGAAGGAGCATAATGGCTTGTACTATATATCTGAGCTCACAACTATCAAGCCACCATAAACAAATCGAGCCAACACCATTTCCACGATCCAAGATTTATGGCACTATCACTTAGGACACCCCTTTGTTGCACCATTACAATTTTTGTCTAAGATGATTCCTAATTTTTCTATTCATCATCCTATGCATTGTGACATCTGCCCTATGGCAAAACAAACCAGACTACCTTTCAATATGAGTTCTATTTCTTCATATGCACCTTTTGATCTTATACATTGTGACATATAAGGTCCTCATGACACACATACACATTTTGGTGCTCGCTATTTTTTAACCATTGTAGACGATTACTCACGTTACACTTGGATCCATCTTATGAAGCTTAAATCTAAAACGCAAACCTTACTAAAGTCCTTATTGCGTTTGTCAAAACACAATTCCAATGTAATGTTAAATGGGTAAGAGTAGACAATGGGAGTGATTTTACTTCTATGCGACCCCTTTTTAATGATTTAGGAATTCTCTTTCAACACTCATGTCCAACCACACCACAACAAAATGGTGTCGTAGAGCGCAAACATCGTCATCTTTTAAACATTGCTCGCGCTCTACGTTTCCAAGCTTGTTTGCCATTTCAATTTTGGGGGAAAGTATATTCATTGTAGCCTATATCATCAACCGTTTGCTTACACCTGTTCTTTCAAAAGCTTCACCCTATGAGAAGTTGCACAATTCTACACCTACATACCATCACATGAAGGTTTTTGGTTGTCTTCGTTATGCCATCACTATTACACCCTCACATAAATTTGATATTAGAGCACGCAAATATATTTTTGTGGGTTATCCTTTGGGTCAAAAGGCATACTGCCTTTTTGATCTCTCAACTCACACGTTTTTCTTTAGCCGCAATGTCACTTTCCATGAATCTATATTCCCCTTCTCTGCTCAACTACAGGACACACATTTCGATCAGCCAGACCCCTACACCTCAAGCTTACCCTTACCAGCTCCTATTTATCCTCAAACACTATCCATTCATTCCTCCCTTTTAGGCGAACAATCTACCTTACCTTTACTACCCCCATCCAACGATGTCATAATTTCCTCTCCTACGCCCTCTCCTTCCCCAAACCATGTCTTGCCACCATCCCTAACCTCTTTGAGCCACCCTTATCACCAAATGTTTCCACACCTCCTACTCTTCCACGCTGAAGTACTCGAACCCACAACCGCCCCTCCCACCTCCAAGATTATCACTGCTTCCATGCCACCTTGCTTCCCCCTAGCTTGTCATGTTCTCGTTCAGGGAGCCTACATCATTTGCACAGGCTGCCTCTGATCCTCAGTGGCAGGATGCCATGCAAACTGAATTAACGGCTCTTGCACAAAACAATACCTGAACATTATGTCCCTTACCAGCAGGTAAACGTACCATTGGGAGCAGATGGATATATAAGCTTAAATACCACTCTGATGGCACCATCAACCGGTTCAAAGCTCGCCTAGTTGCCAAGGGATACACATAATTGGAAGGTCTTGACTACACAGACACCTTCTCCCCTGTTGCCAAGTTAGTTACTCTCAAATGCTTGCTTGTTGTTTCTGTTGTCCGTCAATGGCCCTTACACCAACTCGACGTTCAGAATGTCTTACTTCATAGTGATTTGGATGAAGAGGTTTACATGCAGCCTCCTCTTGGCCTTCCTCGCTAAGGGGTGAATATTATGTGTCAACTTTAGAAGTTCATATACAGCTTAAAGCAGGCATTACGTAATTGGTTCTCAAAATTCTCAACAGCCATCAAAAGCTTTGGATTTCAACAATCCAAAGCAGACTACTCTCTGTTTACTAAGGTACAAGGTGCCTCTTTTACAGCAGTACTACTCTACATTGATGATATGATCATCACAGGAAATGACACTGCCACAGTTGGAAAACTTAAAAGGTTTCTTCACAACCATTTTCGGATTAAGGATTTGGGCAATCTCAAGTACTTCCTTGAAATTGAAGTTGCCTACTCCAAACAAGGTATTGTCATCTCCCAACGTAAATACAGTCTTGATATACTTAAAGATGCAGGTATGATTGGGGCAATACCAACTAAGATTTCAATGGAACAAAACCAACGACTCATCCCTTCAAAAGGTGAACTGCTCAAAGACCCATCACCATATCGACGTCTTGTTGGCCGTCTTCTATACATCACCATCACAAGGCTATACATTGACTTCTCAATACACGTTTTCAGCCAATTCATGCAGCAACCAAGGAAACCTCTCTTGGATGTAGCTCACCGTGTCCTACGATATTTGAAGCTAACACCAGGACAAGGCATTTTGTTTCCATCACATGGAAAGTTACAGTTGAAAGGGTATTGTGATACTGATTGGGCAAGTTGTCCAACAACCAGACGATCTGTTACTGGCTTCTGCGTTTTCCTTGGAGGAGCTCCCATATCTTGAAAGAGTAAGAAACAATCGGTCGTATCACGTTCTTCAGCAGAATCAGAATATAGATCAATAGCATCACTTACCTGTGAGTTGGTTTGGTTTTAACAGCTCCTATGTGATTTACAGGTGCCACACTCACAGCCAACCCTCCTATACTATGACAATCAAGTTGCTCTACACATCGCAACCAACCCTGTATTTCATGAACGCACAAAACATATTGAGATTGATTGTCATACTGTGCGTGAGAAAATACAATCAGGATTGATAAAGACCACTTATGTATCTTCAACACAGCAGATAGCAGATATATTCACAAAGCCTCTTGGTAGCCTATTATTTCATAATCTGCTGCGCAAGCTGGGAACCTTGGACATCCATGCTCCAGCTTGAGGGGTCGTGTTAGGATTCAGAATCAAAACAATTAAAGCTTGATTTGTAAATCATATTTTAGAGATTTCGTTTGATTGTAGTTTCTGTAATTAAGTCCTGAAGATTGGTTGCTAGTATGTCAGTTTACTTATTTAAACAAGATCTTTTTTTTATAAACTATGTATATGCATTGTAAAAATTACACAGAATAACAAGACTATCTTGTTGTTCTTCAAACTCCCTCTGTCAGCTTTCTTGTTTTCTTTAAGTTAGGCTCTAGGTTTGCTTTCTAGAGGTCATCAGTTTGAGTCTCATAAACCTCAGGGTCACTAGAGGGTTGTATGGTCGTTAACTTCAGGGTCCGTAAAATTAGTCGAGATATATGCAAGCTGGTTGGACATTCATATTAATAAAAAAAAGAATTAGGCATAAATTCAGGGGAATAATGATACACAACTATTGAAGGAGCAATCATGAGCTCTTGTACTAATTTATTGATAGCATTCCTTCGTCTCCTCCTGCCGACTGCCTTCTATAATCGAATGGTCAGTCACTTGCCTGTCTAATATTTTAGATGAAGAAGATTCAAATGAATAAAATTCTTCGGTCCTTCTTGGTAGAAATTATTTAACGATGCAAGAAAAATCAGCTTAGGACGATGAGGTCCACCGTCCATGAACTTACACACATCTGATTTATCTCCTCAGGGAATTTTCAAAGAAAAAAAAACGAAGAAATTGCCCAACAAGTCTTTCCTGCTTCAAGAACTTTTGCTTATAAGAACATCCAAGAAGATGTACTCTACACAGAACCGACACATTACAAATCCCTTCTGTTACAAACTTTGCTAATGGTTAGTGCGATCTTCATCCTCCTCGTCGCCTCTTGCTTAAGTCCAAACTATGATGCTTATGCACAAAATGATACACTCAAACAAGGCCAGCTGCTCCGGCACCACGAGCAGCTAATTTCTGCAGGAGGGGTCTTCAGGTTGGTATCGGTACTGCGCTGGTGGCCGGTACCTAGGAATCCGGTTTGAACATATACCAGTTTACTCAGCATGGGCGGCCAACCGAGACATCCCATTTCCGGATTCCTCTGGTGCATTAACCATAGGTAATGACGGCAAACTGAAGATCACATATCAAGGAGGCCCACCAATAGCTATAAACTCAAATGTTGAATCACCAAAAAGCTCAAGCGACAACATTAACGCCACCCTGCTTGACTCAGGAAACCTTGACATTCGACAGGTCGATTCTGATGGGAAACCTGGAGAACCTGTTTTGTGCAGAGTTTCGATTATCCACATAAAATGATACTGCCTGAGATAATGAAACTACGCGTAAATATTAAGACTGGGCAGAACCTGTGGGCATAAACGAGCCTTCACTACCCGTCCGGCACCTTTACAAGTGGTGTTAATAATAATTCTCCAGACAGCTTTACAAAACATAATGATTAATTGTCAAAATTTCTGATAATAATAATAATAGAGGTTCGGTAATTAGCGCGCAGTTAATCAATTTATGTCTTGCTTCAAAATTCTTATTCAGATTTGAAAAATATAAATATATGTTTTGGGAGATTTTAAATCAGGTTCAAAAATATTTATATTTAGCTTTTATTTATAAGATTAAAAAAAATTCTATTTATTTAAATAAATAATACCTATCGAATTCGAATTAAATTTCAAACAGGGGGAACAAAACAAGAAGCAAAGCCATCTTATCCAAAATCATGTTCTTGGGTCCCATTATATTAGAGTCCGAAAACCTCACAAATATCAAGAATTTGATATCCCAAATATTCTTCTTCTCTTTCAAAACACACGAAAGTACTAAACTACTTCTACGTATCAGAACTCCAGTTGCTGACACATTTAACGGAACTGAAACTGAAGCACAAATGTCTTCTCTTCTCCTTCTTCTCCTTCAACCTCTGCCAACTCTCACTTCTTCCTCTTCTACACTTCTCTTTCTCCAAAATCAACTCCATAGCTCTTCTCTAACCTCTCTTAAAAGACCCAAAAACATTCTCCTTTCAAAACCTCTCAAAATCCCATCTTTTGCTCTCACAGAGTCCTCCGGCTCTCCTGAATCTCTTGACCCTTCTCCGCAAACCCTCCTTCAAGAGCTCTCGGTAAGCACCCACATACAAACATATATTCGTATGTACCATCATGTTATACATTTTCTGGAATTGCAATTTGTTATAGTGATTTTTGTTGTGTTTTTGTCATATGGGGTTGCAGGATTGCTTTGATCTTCCACCAGATTTTTTCCAACAATTACCGAGTGATCTTAGATTAGATGTGAGTTCAATTTGTGTTTTGTGTCTTGTTGGGTTTCCTTTCAAGGCTACTTTTGAGATGTATTTAGTTAGTTGTAGTTCTTGTTAGAGGTTGTCGCATATGTCAATTGAGAGAATTTATGTTTGTGCTATATTTGTGTTTGTAGTTAAATGATGCAGCTTTTGATCTTTCGAATGGACCGGTTCTTGATGAGGTTAGTTGTTCTTGGTTGTTGCCTTGATACTAATAAATGATCCAACGAAAGGTTCTGTTTTTAATCTCTTTTTGTGCATGTCATCCTTGCTAAGATTCTCTGTATTGCTCCAATTTTATTGCATGCCGCCGAAGGGATGTTTTTATTGCGTTTTCATTTTATGAAGCGTTGGGAATTAATGATTTTTTTTTGCTGGGAAATTGGAAAGTTATGGTTTATTAAACTTGACCTTTCACTGGGCTTTGAAGCATTGATGTTGGCACATTGCTGTTTTTTCAAAGCATCATTAACCTAGCAATGGTATTCTTTCTGTATGCCTGTATCCACAAGGTTAAGAAAAAGACACTTCATACGAGAATGGCAGTTCACATGAAAACCAGCTTCTTAATTGATTGTTTTCGTGCTCCACTGTTTTGATTACGAAGGAGAAAGTACAGTAGACCAAATGGCAGGACTCCAGGCAACTATGCCTTTGAGCTTAAAGAATATAAAAAACACACCATTATGCGTACATAATTAAGCTGTACCAAGTTGTTGCAATAAGAAGTACAGGTGTAAGTGACCAGTTGGCTTTCAACTATTTCTCATTTTAGGGGTCCTCTATGTTTGTCTATATCTGTACTGTTGCTGACTACAATGAAAAGCATTTTTTTGCTGAGAGTGCTTTTGGCGGCAACTTTTTAGTGCGGTAGAGAGCTGGGAGAAATCTTGTTAAATCTCTCTCGAGCATGGGAGCTGGCTGACACATCAACTTCCCGAACTTTAGCGAGCAAGTTGCCTGTGCTGGAGAGCTCTTTAACAAACAATGCTAAATCAGGCAAGAATAAGAGCATTCATAACTGACATTGGATGAATGGTTTAAGAGTTTGTTCTGAATCTGAAGCTTTTACTCCTTTTTTATACTGGTTTAGCATTTGGCAAACGTTTAGTATCTGCTGGAAGGAGGTTCCAGTCCATGGGACAGTATGGTCAGGGTGAACTGCAAAAGGTACTTCATCTAACTTCAAAGCTAATCTTGTGCTTTCAATATTGTTATTTATGTTATTTAACTTCAAATGTATCATTGAAAACCTTTTTGTGGAGGATACAGCATTTGGGATAAAAATCAACTGCAATATTAGTTGTGCTAAATGTGTATTTTGTTTTTAACTTACATTGGTGTCAATTATCCTTCTGAATTTCGTATTCAAACTTTAAAATCAAAGCACTGTTTGCCTCAAGAGTGGAGCATGCCAAGATGTCAACTTGAAACCCTGTTGACACAATCACAAGCAGTTGTTTCGTTGCTTCTTTGCCAGATTATGATTGTTTGGACATGTCTTGTAGTTTGTCCGTTCAAACTATATGCATCTTTTTTTCTGATTTGAATAAGTGTAAAGGATTTCTGTATCTCGGCACAATTGTCAAGGTTCACAGACTCCATTTTTGGTTGCCCTTCTTGTGCTGCTTTGAGTTGAAGATTCCAGGTATCATTGTATCCAGGTTTTGCAAATTAGTCTGTTGAGGACATACTTTCGCTTTGGAAATTACTCGTCTGAGATCAATTTCTTACCCCTTTGCAGTCTCTTGACAAAAGTAAAATAGCAATTGCTGCTGGAAAGCTTTGTTGAAAGAACTAGGAATGTAATTTATGCAAATTGTAGCTTACCTTATATCATATTCATAATTTATATTTAGCTAGTTCATCAAAACAGTCATTTCCCTTTACGCGGGATCTTAGTCCCTCTAGAGATTGTGTTTCTGAAGTAACGCAATTTATTAACACCACTCAACCATTATAGATTGCAAAAACAATGATCACAACAGGAAAGCTGCTTTCTGCAAGTTCAATATCAACAGCAACTGACGAAGAACCGAAGAAAGAAACAAGAGTCCTGAAGGTAGCTGATAACTCCCTGTTTAATGGGATATTTCCTCAAAGAGACGCATTATAAATGAAATGTATAACAAACAATGTGAATCCCATCCGCAGTTTGGAGACCTACAGATTGAAATAACACCCGTGAAAGCTAATATAGGGGCTGTCATTGGACTTGTGTTTGGGTAAATATTCCATTTAAACTGTCAGTTACCTTTTTCAACGTTTTATTTCGCAACAAAGAGGAGAAAACATCCAATTTTGAAGTGTAGGATTCTTTCATGGGAACTAGCTCAAGGCATTCAAAGCAGTCCAGAGAGTTCATTGGAGTATGCAAATGGCAATGCTTTACTGCTGGCTAAGGTTCTGGAAAAATGCAAAATAGATTCTTATTCCCTCTGTTCCTCTTATAACCTATTGATAATTAAGGCGTGCTAAAACCTGAAATTTTCTGGATGCAGTCTCTGAGAGGAACTCTACTTGCCCTTTGCTACTCATCAACCTTACTGTCTGCTTGTACCACTGTGGGGCTTTTTTTCCTGGCAAGACAAGTTAAGTCGAAGGAAAATTGAGCTTTCAGCCCACTTCCACCAAAAGTGATGACATGAAGGTTTTGGTATTTTGTCTAACAATGGAAGCACAGAACTACTCAAGTATGATGTCATAATTGCCTAATCCTTTCTTTATTTTTGACCTACCTCTGAAAGTGTACAAGGCCATATGAGCTAAAAAGTTCTACTGTCTGCATTTTGCCTTATGTTTTGTAATGCAAAGGTCTCAAGATTTACATTATAGTTGTACAGCCAATATATATACGTGCATACCTTCCTTTTATATTTATATTTGTAATAGTGGGTCTCTCGCTGTTTCTTTGTTTTCTCCATGAACAAGGTGTCTTAGTAATGAATTTAGGCTTATAAAATAATGAAAAACTCTCATCAACCAAAAGTCAGAAGCACAGATGGTTAGATGTAGAACTTGTACCAGAATTTTTTTTTATCCATTTACAAAATTTACCATTAGTTCTACGTCTTGCACAGACTCGATCATCAGCTGTTGGCTGACAATTGGTTTGCTATAATTTTCACCCCTCCAGTCCCAGGTTCTTGCCAGCTATTGGCAAGGCCATGAGAGGGTTTTTCTTTCTTTCTTTCTTTTTTACGGATTAAAGCATTTTATGTGTTCTTGAGCCAGCATCAGACCCTGAATCCCCCCCTAATTGATGCCGACTACAGCAAATTTCCTGGTTCAGTACATTAGCATCTGATGAATAGATGAGCTTGCTTGAGGTCACGTCTGTAAGATGAATTGAAAATGACGACTTAAATTTCTAGAATTTCTAATTCTCTTTTGACATTGATTATGAACTTCAATGATGGTTAAGGAAATTGTTATACTAATAGACGCGGCAATTAGCTGGCTACTGCTTAGAATAATGCGTTTGATAATGGACATCCAGAAAAATGACAGGAAATACGTTGGCAGCTGTTGAAATCGAGGCGTGCATGGAGTAATAGCAATGAACTATAAACTTACTGTAGTCTGCTTTCATGGACCTGACATTGCTATTTACATCAGAAGTGCCATGAATCTCACAGAGAGACGAAACAGAATTCATCTGAAACATGCATGCATGTACTCAATTCCCTTGCATGCTGATGTCTCAAAACTCCAGCATCCCATGATTTCATTTCAAACACATTAAAACTCTGCTTGAAATGCATTTCTCTGCGATGAATCTTTGCCATGCAGGTGGTCCGGTTCCTAACACAATTTTTTCTCCCTTTTGTTTTCAAATTGAACTGATTGTTGGTGATTTTACAGATAGTAATTGTTTAGTTTAAATTACATGCAAATTTATAGATCAAAGTAAAAATAATTAAACTTGTAATAAAGTTAAAACAAAACTCTAGTTTATATACAAAGTATATGGTAGAATATTCAAAGTTGCAATTAAATCAAACAAAAACATTATCAAATAACTAAGAATTTTTTGAGGTGAATTTCTTATCTTCTTATAATTTATTTTAAATAAATTAATATTTCATATTAAATATTTTTGTTGAAAAATATTTTTAAACAAATTATTAACTCTAAAAGTAAATAAACCCTACTTTTAATTTTACCTCAAATGTATCTATTAATCTAGATGATCATAAAAGATCGTGTTAGCTAACATAATCTCCTATTTTGACCTAGAGTTAACGTTCTTAACTTGAATTATTGTTCTTCATTTAAGACAAGCAAGAAGTTGCGTGAGTTGGCTGAAATTTTAAGCTTTATATTTAAATAATTGGGTTGGATAATTTTTTTCAATAAAAAAGATAAATATATACGCTTTTCCAATATATTTTTGAGACAAAAGAATCATAATTTTAAATTGGAAAGTTGGTGTTTCTATTTAATTAAATAAATTAAAAATTATTTATACCAATAAATAAAAAAAATTATTTTAACTTCGAAAAACAAAAGATAACCATAAATTAGGGTAACATGGGTTACCCAAACTAATAAATCATGCTAACCCTATAAAAAAATAGAAATAAAAAAATAAAAAATAAAAAATAAAAAGTTGAATTATCAACCATTCTAATATTAAAAGATAAAATAAATAAACGAATTTGAAAGAAAAACAATAACAAAAAAAAAGTAAAACATTGTGGATTATTAATATAATCCATAGTGCAATAAGTGTGGATAAACAATAGTTTCCTACATCCTTTAGTTTGGCTGCCCAGCGAGCCTCATCAACATTTTTTCACTTGAAAAAGAAAGTCCAAGAGACGATTATGTTTTTAAAGAAGTGAGAGAAATTTGATAATCAGGTTAAATCTTGATTAGTTTGATAATATGATAAAAAAAAATAAGGCAGCAACAAAAAAGAAATATTGCCCTGAGCAAATCTGTGGAAAGAAAATAAGATAAAAAAAATTGTTAATTCTTGTTAATTTTTTAAACTCGTGATCCAAGTTATCAGAGCGGAAGCACTATACATGAAAAGATCATGAAGTCCAATCCTTAGGAAATAAATCGTTGAAGGATTAGATAAAGAAAAATCCACAAAAAAATAATTAATTAAAAGAATGAGGATTAAAATTAAGATAAAAAATAAATTAAAGGGAAACAACAATTTTTAAATTCGAGAGTTAAATCAAAAGGAATAGAAACATTAAAAAAAAGAAAAAAAAAATCAATAGAATGAGGTCCAAAATAAATAAATAAATAAAGAAACAACACACTATAAACTTGGATTGAAATGTGAAATTTAAAATAATAAAATTTTTATAAAAGGGTTAAGGAAAAAAAATAAAAAAATCTAATGAATAAGAATCAAGTTGAAAACATCAATACATGATAAAAAAAAAAATTGAACATGTATAATTTTACAACTTGTACGTAAATGTAAATTGAAAAACCTATGCATGGATATAATTAAATAAATCAAGAACTATTGTATAAATAAATTAAAATAAAAAAGTCATTAATTATAAATAAAAACAAAATTAGAAAAAATAAGAAATAAATAATAGATCAAGATATTTAATTTCATAATATAAGTGTTTTACCTTATTGTATTTAATGAATTTGTTTATTAAAATAAATTTGTAATAAAAATCAACACACACATAAAATTTATTGAATAAAATAAAAAGAAAAAAAACATATTATGCAAGGTTGCATGTATTAAAAATATTATAAAAATAAATATTTTTTATTTCTAAAAATAAATTTAATATATATAAAATAAAAAAAATTACAAATGATAAATATTAACCTCTTAAAAAATTAAATACATCCAATATAATTAAAAATTAATTGCTAATTAAAAAAGGCTAAATAAACATACACAAAAAATCACATAGAAGTAAAATACAAACTTAATTTAAAAAAAAACATATAAAAAAGCTTACATTAAAAAAAAAATTCAAAACTAACTATATATACATACATACATATATATAAAGAGAAGAACGAGGTCAGGCCAAGTGCTTGGCATGTGAATAAAGTCACCGCTCAGGCCCACACTCGCAAGCCTTTATTTATTTTTATATAAATTAATGGGGTAGATGACATGTCATTAACTCCTTCAATTTGAAAACAAATAGATGATACATTGTCTCAATTTCCTAGATTCTAACCACTACAGTGGCTGAAAAATCTGGGTTATTAGTTTTTTTTCGTATAAAAACTCATTTGCAGCCCAAAACACAACATGAACCCTGTTAAACCAATCAAAACCTTTAAAAATACAAAAAATCGCTTCAAAACTCAATATCAACTCAAAATTAAAAATCTCTTTTAGCTTGAATTTGTTTTTCTATGCACTTTTAAAGTAAAAAGAAAAAAACTTAATTTGAACTTTTCTTATTATATAGAATCATTTGGAACAAAACTCCACTATTTTGGTGGCTAAATGTAATCATTTCGGTCCTCTCAGTTTCAATTCAATCATCTCTTAAAAACATGTAATTAGGTGCTGATTTAGCTTAAAAAGAACTCAATTGTGCAAAGAAAAAATTTAAAGAACAAATTAGAAATTTTTAAAAAAATCTTCACTCCAATCCATAGTGATTTATGGATGATGAACAATGATCTCAACTACAGCGAAAACACCATATATTTGAGCTTTATAATAATAATAATAAAATGTGGTTCTTGTTATATAAAATCTCTAAGAAATCTTCAGCTTGTGAACAGACCGTTTCTGTAATAAACTTGCAGCCAGGTAAGACATCATCTGCATTTAATAATTGAGATTATAGTTGGAATACTTCTGACCAGAAATTTTTCGTAGAATAAATTACTCACAGATTCTTTTGACTTTCTGCACTTGTTTATCATTGAAAATCCAGATTCTTCAGCACCCGAAAAGGCATGCTGTCGCAGTCTGACGAGGCATGGCCTGGAGGTGAGGGTATTTGTTTAGTGGCCTGAAGTTATGGCAGCCACTTGCCTGCTGCTGCTATAGTCTTGCTGATCATACATTACAAGAGGGAAGGGTTAATTAACTAAATTTGTTGCTTAATTTATCTTCAACTTCATCGAGAGGCCATGTTCTTTTCGTTGCTTTTGACCTTGCATTGTTCTGCTTCCCGTTTGTCTCATCTTCGTTGTC
>Ga0325401_1000504_pt1 | contig 28365 bp, 14 predicted proteins | sample PopdelMetagenome_FD_205666 | JGI IMG/M metagenome (GOLD analysis project Ga0325401, IMG submission 205666) | Populus deltoides microbial communities from Bellville, Georgia, United States - Xylem-PdKOR-R2 | ecosystem: Host-associated > Plants > Phyllosphere > Stem > Wood/Secondary xylem | place...
TTTTTACCTTCACCATAACCCAAAAAGACACAAATAGCGGATCGAGAGGATAGCTTACTGCGTTCTACATGAGGACGAAGAACGAAACAAGTACAACTAAAGACTCTAAATGAGGAATAATCAGGGACATACCCATATAATTTTTCAAAAGGAGATAGACCCAAACTATGAGAAAGTGGAATTGTATTAATCAAACTTACAGCAGTAAGAACAGCTTCTCCCCAAAACTCACTAGGAACAAAAGCAGACAACAGGAGAGAACGAGCAGTTTCGACAATGTGCCTATGTTTTCTTTTAGCAATACCATTTTGCTCAAGAGTGTCTGTACATGAAGTTTAGTGGATGGTTCCTTCTAAGGCAAGAATTTGCCAAAATTTATTAGAGGTGTATTCCCCACCCAAATCACACCTGAAGCATTTGATCACAGCAGAATGTTGAGTTTTGATAAGAGCTCGAAAAGCTGCATATATATCTCAAGGAATTCAGAACGATGTTTCATTAAATAAACCCAACAATAACGAGTATGATCATCAATAAAAGAGACATAATATCGAGACCCTCCTTTTATGGCAACAAGAGAAGGTCCCCATACATCAGAATGAATCAAATCAAATGGTGAAGATGAAACAGAAATACTTCGATTAAAAGGTAAAGCAGAAAATTTTGCCAGTTTACATCCATTACAATCTGAAATGTCACAAGTTTTCAAATTTCCTAAAGCTCCTGTGGATGCCAAAAATCTCAAACGAGAAGACGAAACATGACCTAGATGAGAATGCCATAAATAAAAACTAGAAGATGAAAGACTCAAATAAAAAGAAAACAAATCAACAGTAGTAGCAGCAGCGGCAACAACTGGCACTTTTAACTCATCCAAAATATATAGTTCATTCTCCCTACGGCCTGTCCCAATCAGCTTCTGAGATTGCAGATCTTGTACACAATAAAAGGAACTAGAAAACATGACTAAATAATCACCAGAATCACATATTTGACCAACAGACGAAGATTTAATTTGAGTTATGGAATAGGATAAACATTAGGGAGAGACAAGTGAGGTGTGACAACGGAACCAACACCTGCTAAGGGCATAGGAGTGCCATCAACAGTTATAATAGGAATGGAGGACAAAGGGGACATAGAGGTAAAAGATGAGGAATCTGGAGACATGTGATGGGAAGCACCAGAATCCAAGACCCATTCAGAGTATGACATACCTGAGGAACTATGAGGCAACTGACCTATGGAAGAAGCAGACATTGCTTGTGGCTGTAAGGAGAGAAACTTCTGAAATTGCTTAGCCAAAGTACTAGGATCAGTAATAGAGCCTGGGGAAGCTACTGCTGCAGTATTGTGGTGTGGTGGTTTATAACCATGAGGTGGTCGATGAGCATTAGATTGTGACTGACTGCCAAACTTCCAAGCTTGATTCTGCTGTCTCAACTTAGGACACTGAGCCTTCCAACGACCTTTCTGCTTACAAAAACTGTACTCATCGAAGCCAACCCTTGTGTAAGGCTTGTTCTGATGATTAGAGAATGACTTAGAAGGTACTGCTAGTACAGAAGGATTTGAAGCAGAAAGAATTCCCTTTTCAGAATAAGGCCGAAGACGTATTTCTTCAGCCAATAACTCACTGACAACAGAGTTAACAGAAGGCAGTGGAGAACGATGCAGAATTGAACCTCTAAGTCTTTCGAAATCACTGCGAAGTGCTGTTAAAAATTGTATCAATCGTTGCTGCTCTCTACGTTCAATATAAGCACCACATGCTTTTAATTCTGCCGATTCTGTAAGAGCTAATTGATCCCAAAGATCTGTCATGGCAGAATAGAATTCTTGAATACTCATATTCTTCTGGTGAATAGCTCGTATGTCATTCTCTAACTGATCCTGTTTTGCAAAATTTGATTGCGTGAATAACCTTTGCAGATGATCCCAAACCTCTTTTGTTGTCTCATACTTCGCCAACTGCGTACCTATCGAATGCTCAACAGAATTGTTAATCCAAGTAATGATCTTTGCATTATTTGCTTCCCATGTATCTATCAAAGCAACATCCCCCTCCTCAATATTCTTAGGTATCATATAAGCTCCACTAACATACCCCCACATCTTCTTACCCTTAAGAAAATTTCTCATTACATAGCTCCAATACGAATAGTTCTTCCCATCCAACCTCACACTCACAGACTGAAGCGAATCATCTCTTTCAGTAGCCATAATCAACAATCACAGAGAACTAGAATGCAAAAGCAGCGGAAAACAAAATACCAAATTGTAGAAACTGAATAGAGATTGCAGAAATTAAATAAATATCTTCTCAAACTTATACGATTACTCCAAAACACAAAACAAATTTGTAGAAACTGAACGGAAATATCAAATTGCAAAAGCTTAAGGGAAGACGAAATACCAAAATAATTGCAGAAACTGACGAAATACCAAATTTTGCAGAAGCGGAAGACAAAATCGTGCTGCCCCCTACAAACCCCCAGCCAACTCACCGCATAGTTGGATCCGTGCAGTTGTGTTCGGGATTAAGCCTCGTTCCATAAAACCAGCTCTGATACCATGTTAAAATAATTGAGATCAAATACAAAAAGAAGGCTACAATTCTAAATAATTTGTTTATTATGAATGCATAATCTTAACCTAAATACAAATAAAGCATATATAAGTTAAACTGAAAGTACTATTCTACCTTTAATAAATAAGACTATATAAATATTATTTAACAAATATCCAATTAAGCACAATTAAACTCAATGATTTTTAAGAAATAACCATAAGAACTAATTAATTTCAGTTTCTAGGAATCGTCATTCAGCAATTAAATCACAGTGTGCTTTTATTTATATTAATATTATCGGCCCATGCACACGTAATGAATAAATTCATCTGCCAAAAATTCAAATTAATCTCTACTTATTCAGGATTAAGGACGATTTACAATAAGAAAGTTGTTGTCTTTATCAACCTCTGTGTGCATTGGTGACCTTAATTCCTTCACTTTCCTTGTATTTTGCTAAGCTCGTACTTTAATTTGGGCCTTTTGTTTTCATCCCTTTACTGCTTAATTATTATATTTTATTTTAGCTTATAAAGAAAAAGCCATTAACGTTTCAAGATTTATCAATCAACAATAATATTAATCTTAAGGTGGTAATATTAGGTGTACCTCAACTGGTCAGGTCTTGGATTTGTTTTTCAATGATCACGAGTTCGAGTCCTTTCAAAGCCATTAAAAGCTCATATGATCGTTAACTTCAGGGCTCGTGGAATTAGCCAAAATATATACAAGTTGGCTCAAACACTTATGTTAATAATAAAAAAAAAAAATCTAGGTTTGGTACAAGCAAATTTAATTGTGAGAAGAAACGAGATGTCAAAATAAAAAATTCATAAAATTTCCAGAAAACAAATCATCCCTATAAGATAATTCTAAAGCTTTAATTATATAAGCAATTCAGCCTCATTAATTTGTATTCTTAATTCCCTAAATTGAGCAAAGAAAAAACCCATTGTAATCATGAAAAACCCCACCAATTCGGCATTCAAATTGTTGCACATGCATGCCCTGATCATGCATTTGAAGAGGTTTATCATAACCACAACTTGATCATATATATCTTCCATGATTAATGAGCAATACAAGGACTGATTACAGCTTTTATAAAAAAAAGTCTATATAGAAGCTGAGAAACGCCCCTTTTAATCAGAGGTCTAAAGTTTTCCTCAATAGATCTAGAGCTTAATTATAAATGTTGATAAAAATATGCTGAGGATTTATCCATGGATACTGTTAATTATTATAGTATGAAGAATAGTTAAACAAATTAAGAAAGGATGCCAACATCACTATTTGTTTTTACGTTTTTAAAAAAATTTAAAATTTAAAATTTTTTTGTTTCAAATTAATATTTTTTTTTGTGTTTTTAGATCATTTTGATGTGCTGATGTCAAAAATAATTTTTAAAAAATAAAAAATATATTATTTTAATATATTTTCAAGTAAAAAATATATTATTTTAATATATTTTCAAGTAAAAAATATTTTGAAAAGTAATCACAACCACACTCTACACCACTACTGATTTGATTGTAATTAACAAATGTAATGGTTGGTTAATCACGCGATATTGCTAGCTAAAACATTGTTCAAAAACTTCTATATATATATATAGTAATTAAACCCTAATAAAAAGGCCAAAAATTAACCTCTGATTTTCCCAAATAAATTAGTTTCAACCCTAATAAAAGGCCAAAAATTAACCTCTGATTTTCCCAAATAAATTAGTTTCACTGCTTTCTTGATACTATATATTTGGTTATTTCAAAGATATCAATAACATAACGTTTGGATGTATTATTGAATTGCTTCAAATTGAAAGTGAAATATTTCCATCTTTTAATCATTTTGCGTTGATCATATATAACACTACATAAATGTGTAGCATTTTCTCTCAATTTTTCTTGCAACATTCTTGAACTTATCTCTACACCATTAAAGCTTCTTGAGATATCAAGTATAATTAAGTGTGTGTTTAGTATTATGGTGTAGTGTGTTTTGTAATTAAAAATATATTAAAATGATATATTTTTTTGTATTTTTGTATTTTTGATATCTTCATATCAAATTCATCTAAAAACACATTAAAAACATTATTTGAATATCTTTTCAGATGAAAAACAATTTAAAAAACATTTTGAAAAGAAAAAACAAACACTCACTCACTAAATATATGATATTATTAAAACATGTTGACTTTTTTTAAATTTAGACAGCGAGACTCAAACCTTTTAATCATATGTTGCGTGGCAACATAACATTCGATAGTAGCAACCATAAAATACAGATTTTTTTTGCATTGACATTAAAGATGACAAACCATTTCAATAACTCATCGCAACTTAGTCATAATAGCTAATAAATTAACACAAAGTAGCCTTTAAGCAATGGGGAAGCGGTTGTTGGCTTGTATCTATAGCTCTATTGCTTATTCAATTCTAACGTCATTGAAGGTTCATATATATCATTTTTACTTGAGATGTAATGGTGAAATATCAAACAAATCCAACAATTTTTTCTTCATTATACACATATTGAAGATCATAGCTTTAATGGATATATAGAACAGTCACCACAACATTGATCGGCAAAACTTAATTATACTGTTTATCTTCATCATTTAAAGAAGGTTTTCGGTTTAATGGATAGACTATACTGCAAATTAAGCTAACTCTTTGGAGGGTTATTACAATGATCTTCGAAACCCTAAATATAAAACCATGTTCATGTATATTGAACTATATAAATTCGGCCCTTGTTGAAAAACCCAACATGCTGACTTATTCTCGGTACTGTGACGACGGATGGAGTAACCTAGCCATGGCAAAGTCGATAGAGCTAACCTAACTAGCTACTGGGCATAATGCTTTCTAACTGTATCACTTAAATACGCTAACAAATTAAATGGTCCATTCATATGGTGTTTTTAATTTGATAATTAATTCCTCACCATCTTTCAGCTATATTAAATTTGATTGCCTTGCCAAATCTTATACATATGGCCTTAACTAAATACACGGCTGGGTGGACAAGCACGGAAAACCGCGTCTGAAACTAAAGTTTGTCTCAATTTCCTCACCAGCAGAACGGCCTGAAGTAGCCATTGAATTAATACTGCCATCGATCGACAAGGTAGAAGATTTAACTGTTCATAACAATCTGCTCACGTGATTCAGAAGATGACGATGAGCTTTGGTTTTGGTGGTGTTTCTTCACAGCTTCACGTAGTTATAACTACTCCATGCCCATGCATTTACATGCACGAGCTAACAAGATTTGATAGCTTTAAAACATCTGCAATGGCAGTATTGTGCCTATCCATTTCCAGATTCTTTATATCTTTTCCATAAAGGAAGGGCTGTACTGTGGGCCAAGCTTATGGAGCCTGCATCGCTTTGTTCAAGCAAGACTAGTAATTTCTTGAGCCATGTACACGTAATATAATATTAGTATTTTTATACGTGAGAACAAATTAATCCTAGTTTAATGTAGGGACTGAGATATCATGTAGTGACTGAAGTTTAGAACATCTTTAGTAATGATCATGTAATAAAGCAGAGCTAGTTGCACCAATTACCCACATAACTAAAATATTTATTTTTTTAATTATCTAATTTTTTTTTATTGAGTTCTGGTAGAAAGATGAAATTAAAAGAATTACTATCGCTCACACTCTCTGAATCTCTCTATATCTTCCTCTCTCCTAATCTGCGCTGCCCTCCAAGCTCTCTGCCTCTTTGTATCTATCAGTCTCTTTGTCTCTTCAGAAATCAAACCCAGCAGTGATTGATGATGGGCTGATCAATGAGTTCTGTTTATTCTTCAAGTTGGTGATACAGAATTTTCTCTAATTTCGATGTGTCTGCTGCTTATGCAAAGAGTAATTTATGAGCACCTAATTCAACTGTACAAAGGTTGAATATTTTATGTTCTGGAAGGTCAAAAAAAAAAAAAAACACTCCTTGAATTAGTACTTTTTACGGGCATTGGGGGGAAGGGGATTTTTTACTCTTGAAAGTTTATTACGAGGATAATATAAATTATATTTTAAAATTTTATCTAATAGTTTAAGTTATTGGGTTGAAATGGTTCTTTAATATGATATCAGAACCTTGTTGACAAAACGGTCACGAGTTCGAATTTTACCATCCCTATTTATTTGATAAAAATTAAGCATAAGGTGAAGTGAACATGTATAAGTTTCAAGTTTAAAGGGTTTTCACTTAAGAGAGTGTGTTAAAGAATAATATGAATCTGAGATCTTACCTAACCATTTAAGTTATTAAATTGAAATGATTTTTTTAATAAATTATATTATATAAACCGAGTAGAAATCACATGCTTACTATTTTCTCTGGGTTTTTTTTTTTAATCAAGGATTTAGCAATAAGGGATGAGACTTATTTTTTTGTTTTCTGAGAAAATTACTTGATGCTGCGTCTGTAGTTAATTTGAAAGGTTCGGTAACATAAGCGAGCCCTTTTAGCGTTGACTAATGGGGATTATTGGGACTTGAGGATGTGATAATTGTTTTTTTAAAATACAATAAAATAATATTTTTTTTATTTTTAAAAAATTATTTTTAACATCAATATATTAAAAAAATCTAAAATTTTTTTAAAAAATCTTTAATTTTTTTAAAAATATATTTTTAAAATATAAAAACAAATAAAAACTAATTCTGCGGGGCTTTGCTTAATACTTAATAGATTCATAGGATTCCTCTAGAAAATCCTCTCCCAGGGCACCTGTGCATTTGAGCTGACTAGTGTAATGAGTTTAATATGCGAGGAGGGAAAGGCATGTCACTACAAGGCATGGTCGTTTTGATCCGGTTTTTTATATAATTAACTGAATTAAAAATAATTGGTTTAAACTGATTTAATTCGGTTGATTTTAAATTAAAAAAAAAGATTTGATTATTTTTTGAAGTCATCAGACTGGTCCATTAACCCAGATCCAGGAAAAAAAATTCATAATAACTGGATACTTACAAGGCTAAGTATAATCCAGGCCCATTGGTCCCTGAGCTTGATAAGCTTGGACCCAGCTGTTAATAGTCAATACCCATGGGCCGTGATCATTCGTGGAAAAAAGCGAGTGCTTTGAATCCTTCTTCCATTACCCAGATCGAAATTGAAGGGTTTGAGAAGTGAATCAGAATCTGGAAGTGACTGGCTTTGTTTAATTGATGAACAAGGTGTGATTGTTGCAGATTTGTTGATGCAAGTGGAGAGTTTGTAGCTGAATTATATATAAAGAAGATGAAGAAGTTGTTGGATTTTGGAAGAAGAGCCCTTTTCTATATCAGGGTTCTTTCGGGTTACGAAGAACGGAAAATCCGAAATCATCGATTACAACTTGAGCAGCGTCTCCGTCAGGTACTAGGTTTCTATTATGTTTTTAGATTTATTTCTGTCCTAAACCTTTTATTTTTGCTTAACTGTAGTGAATTCCACCTACTGCAATCCCCATGAGTAGCATATAATAATAATTGTTCTTGCATTTTAAACAAAGGTGAATTTTTTCAAGCATTTTGGTAAAGATGATGCTGTGCAATCTGTTTTAGGGTTGTAAAAGATGCAAAATCCTTGCTTGGATGATTCACATATTTCCAGGTGTAGCCTAAAATCGTTGGAAGTGTAGGCTTCAATTGGTGGAATAGTTTTACGGAGATGTATTTGATTGTTAGATGAGTGTCTATCTTCATGTAATATGAAGTGTTTTTGGTATTTTGCAACACTATGATGATGCTAGTTGTAGAGCTGTATGCTGGACCTACAAGAGAATGTCTTACGAATCAATGGTTATGCTCCAATTCATGTGAAATAATTGTTTGGTGATGGTGAAACAAGTGCAGGAGTGTGTGTTTGTGTGTGTGATGTTGACAAGCAGGACCTTCAGCATGTTGTATCTCATTACTTGTTTAGTTGAGACTAAGCTTGGTTAAGTTTAATTACGCTGATAGACTATATCTCCTTTGCACTTTTAAGTTCCTCCGGTTCTTTGCTCGATAAACCTTTTCATTTTGAGGACTTCTAAACCATGGCAAAGGTGTATTTGTAATACCTTTCTGGTATTGATCTTTCTCCTTGATGTTGTTGTTGGCCTTTATTTTACTTCTTGTCATTGGTACCAACAAGATGAATAAAAAGCTTCTACTTTTAGATAGCTTTGGTAGAAATTGATGATGGTGGTGAAACTGAATGGACTAAGTGAGCTATTATGATAGCTTAGAATAACAATTTAAAACTGAAGACCCCCAACAGAGTTCAGGTCGTTCTTTATTTTCCTCTAAATCTCTGCTGCTTATTTCTTTGCATTATGTACATTATGTTTGTTTATGATTAATAGAACCTGCAATAGATTGAGGAACTGAGTCACAAGCTAATAGAAAAGGATTTTATATTCTTTTGACGGTAAGGTCTTTTCAATTGTATAAGCATCCCCTTACATTGAATTATTGAAATACTTCTATTGCTCCTATAGGCGTGATTTTGAACTAGACCTGATCTACGAGTAAAAGAGCATTGGAGGAGTTAAATGTTACAAAAGCACAACAAACAGGAGAATTCAACCATGACAACTTTTAGTTTGCTTAAATCTATATATGAGTGAAGGAATAGTAATTTAAACTTCCCAATGGCCAATAAAGTTTATGATTTCAACCAAGGCAACTAAATGTAAATCTGAACTCCTGATGTTGTGAGTAGACAATTAAGATCTTCCTTCACAGCAGTATTTTATAATCTGATAATCCTGTTTAAGCAAAGTTTTATTGTTTTGTTTACATCTCGACTCAAATTTCATATATCATAAACTTCTTTTTTATTATTTTTCTGTTTGCTCTTTTCTATTCTTGCCATTTCACATTTTATCTTTCCGAGTATATGTATATTGTCCTCACCTATTGTGTACTGAAACCCCGATCATTTGCTTCCACATTATATTCCATCTTAATGAGATCTCTCTCTGTACAGGCACAAGAAAGAAAGGAAGCCTTGAGAAAGATCCCTGAGCAGTTCATATTATCAGAGGTTCGTCGTATGGTTGAGGAAATGCAAAATTTGAACAAGAAGATAGATGAAATTGTAAGTACTGAGATTTTAGATGCATTTATCTTATTTTACTGAACTGTTGGTTCTCTTTAGATTATTTTTGTGAATTCTGTATTACAATGTTGATCTCATTGTCAATATCATGAACAATCTCACAAACTAGTTGCCTGTATTTTATGTATCTTGAGTTTCCTTATAGAGAAAAAGTTTAAGCATTAAGGCTTGGTGAGAAATTTCTAGGTTTAATCTGCTACCAGACAACATATGATATTTATGTGTAGTTCTGTAGTAAGTTTATGCTTATTTATGACTATCTTTACTCACAATTTATTATTGACCTACATGCTTTTAGGTAAGTGATGATCTCATTTTGGGAAGTATACATGTGAGAAAACATGAACAGATTGGAGTAATGTGCTAACACGCCTGAACAATGGATAAGTCTTTTCATATAAAACTTGATGTTTTGGACTCCTGGGTTCTTAATTTTGGTGAAGGGAGATTGTGTGTGGATACAATCAATGCCCGAGCAGATAGAAAGAGGGACTAGGAATAGGTGTGGGATGAAGTGGGTGATCCTAGTAAGCTGGAATGCATGTGGTAGTTAAGGATGGGAATTCATAGTGTGATATGTGTGAAACATTGTCCAATGAAAGACAAGATATGAGTGGGGTGAGGTTTCCAAAAGGGAAGTAGTCAAGGAATGTTGATGGGTGTGATTTTCAAGGAAGAGATTTTTAGTGAAATGTAGCAATGTTGAGTTAGAGGGATAAATTAAGGGTAAAAAGAATCCCTCCCTGTTGCATATGTTTCATACCATTAATATGTACTTCTACTACTCCCATTCTTTTTCCTAGTTCACATTCTTTTAATTCTTACATTGCTTGTACACAAAAGTACTTCATCGTTCATCTCTTAGATAGTGTTCGGATACAGTCGGGATAAAAGAGACAGAAATTATGAGGACAAAGAGGACATGTCTCCTGTATTTCCTGTTTTGAAAGTATATAAATTCACTCGAATATTTTCTCAAAGACAGATTTATTTTATATTTTTGTCTTTGTTCCTTCAATCAAACATATTTTTATCTCTTTTGTGTATATCATTTACGTCTTGAGACACTAACCAAATGCAACCTTCAAGAGTCCTTATATTTACAACGCCTCAATTCTACTTTTAACATTTTGAGAGGTGTATCTATAGACTTTTATCTCAAAATGAAAGCTAGTTCTTTTTACCTATTTAATTTTGCCAGGTCATATTCCTGATGCTTTTTACATCATGTCGCTTTTCAATAATCATTTTCACTGTTGCTTTTCAATGATCATTTTCACTTGTTTGAACCTAAAGTTAAAACTTATGTTTTTGTCCCCTCATCACCCTGCCAGGTGGCGTTTCTTAGTCTGATTCTATCCAAGGTTGGAATAACGTCCTACTGATGTGCAGGAGGCCACATTTGATGATTACTTTAAGCCGATCAATAAGCAAGCTGAGATTATAATGAAGACACAACTTGAAGGAGAGGAGAATTCAATGAAGGATATGATGAAGGCTATGCAAACACGGGCTTTGCTTGAGAAATATGAAGCAGAAAGAAAAGCAAATGTGAATGATGCAGATGCAGAAAGAAAAGCAAATGTGAATGATGCAGATGCAAATCAAAGTAACCAGGAGACGGAACCCACCACCAAGCAGCACGCACAGATAAGATGACTAGATCTGGTTTTTGTAAATGCGTCTCTCACCTTCCTTTGGTGACAATTTTTGGATGTGCTCATGAGTTTTGATACAATCACGTAAACCAACGTAAACCACCCTGACAGTCTGAATAATTGAGCCAGCATTTTATGACTTCTAGTTATCCTTACTGTACTTGGAATACATAGCAATGATAGGTGTTGCTACAAGAATGATTGTTGTGATTGATTTGCGTCTTGGGACAAAGGATTACGCTACAAATGATTGCAATGTGATGAATATTATTAGTTATGGACAAAGGGTGTTGCTATTGCCTCTCCAAATTTTACTTTTTATTATTATTGAACTGATAGAATTGCTCCCATATAGACAAGTAGACTATGAGGTATTTATTTTAGATTTGATGTCTTGATTAAAGCCAAAAACAATTGCTTTGCTACTCTGTCTAAGCTAAAGTGAAACAACTACTTAGATTCTCCTTTTCTTTCCCATCTAAACACCCACACCAGAGTCTCCATCAGTTCTTGTCTTTGATTCATCAACATTCTCGCAATGTCCAGGTTGATTATTGTCAATGATAACTCATGCCCAGATTTCTTAACCAGGTTTTTCTTTTGTGAAAGCTTTCTTACCAAATTGTCTTCATGAAAGATAGAGAACCCAAATCAAAACCGCTGCCTTGTTTGGTTTGAGATTTGTCTAATCATATATGTAATTGAGTCAGATTCTCAACAAGCCTTTATTTTTATTATTCTTTTTATAAAAAATATTTGCTTTTGATTTTATGAAATGCGGACCAGGTTTGATAACGGCAAGATACCCGGGTATAGATCGGTCTATATTTTTTTAAATCACAAGTTTGTTGAATAATCAAATCATAAACTAGAAAACCCCCAGCAACCTAAGCATGTTGACTGCAGGTTGAATATGAGGACATATTTCTACAAGAAAAATAAAAATTTTAATAATATGGTTTCCTAATACATTCATAATTCTGTTCCTATTGTTTCCTAATTCATATGTGGCCTTCAATTTTCATGGAAATGTTTTACCTTTAAGTACATCACGAAAATATTTAATTTTATTCTATTATATGCTAACCACACACACACACACACACATATATTAAAAGATACAAGAATATCTAAACCCTCGAGTTTGAAGAATGGTTTGATTGAGAGCTCTTGCTATGCTTCAGACGTTTCTGCCGATATCTCCAGGCAACTTGAATGAGGGTAGCAGCACGGGCTCTCCAGTATGGAGATTGATACCTGCCAGTCAGACAGAAAGCAAAACAAAGTCTGAATGAACAGCAGAAACCACTCTTTTCGCAACCATTGTTTTAAAAACAAATCCCCCCCCCCCGAAGTCTTAACTCAAAGCAAAATCATATTTATTCAATTTTTTACTTGAAATAAATCGTCGATTATAACACAAAAGTCATGACAGGTAACTTTACAATGTAGACTCTAATGCTGTTGGAACTTTAGAACCTTGGCTGATAAGTTAATCTGACAGTGATCCTAGCATGAAGATACATGATCAAGGCTGTGATTGTAGAACCATAACACCTTCACTGAAAGTTGAAGCCAGCACCATAAGCACTTTCCCTGCTTTAATTTCGTGATTATTCTTTGATGTTTGATGGACTCTTCTTTACAGGGAAAGGCGGCCTATTTATTTCATTCATGTTCATATATTTTTAAACCACACACCCTCTTAATAAAGAAGGTGTTTACAAAACCTAAATCAGCTGCCAAATTACAGAAAACACTAAAAGATAAGACATCAGACTTTTATTATGCCCTAGACACAAAATACTGTGAATTATAACAGTGTAAATATGTTTTTATCCTTGTTAAACAAACTAAGTAGGCCTGCATTTAGGGGTACAATTGTCCTTTTCAAATAATATACTCGTTATTGCAAAATTGATTGGGAACAAAATGATCCGGACATGTTTTTTGTTACAATATAATGATTATTTTGCCATTAAAAACAAAAAAAGAAATCAAGCTTTTGATGAGGGGCTCGTCTTCTTTTATTTTTTTAAGTAGACAGTTAATTTATGGTCATACCCTTAGGAGTGAGAAAATTAACATGACCAAAGGGGCTTCTCCATCTTTTTTATTTTTTAAAACAGTAAAATGACAAAATTACTATTGGATTCCAAGAAAACTAAGCTTGTTTGCAAGGATGTTTTCGTCCTTTTGATATGGTTTTGTTGTAGTTCTCAAGTGGGGCCAAGAGTAATTGGTTATTTTAATATACACATTATTATTTAAATTTAGAAATAGCTTGCGCGCGCTAGCAAATAAGCACTACATGCGTCAAATTGCGCCGAACACTATCTTCAGGATGGCGTTCAATATGCCTCATCATCCCTATCATGATGGTGAGGCATGTGTTCGCAACCGTCACGCGGAGAAGCTACGACCGCAAGTTTATCTCTCTCCACCTCTTTTCTCTCTCTCTTAAAAAAATTGTTTTGGCCATTGCAAAAAAACAAAAAAGTCTAACTATTTGTTTGTTAAGTTAAATTAGATCCTCATTCTTTTGATTGCAATATATTTGGTCTTGAATCATTTATTGAGTTATTTTTTTTTTCAATTTTATCATTTGACACTTGATTTTTATATCATATTAGTCCACATTTTTTTTTCAATTTCATTCCTCCATCTTTTGATTTTTTTTTTTATTAAAACTATTTTTCATTTCAATTAAACTCTCCAATCCCTCTAATTAATGTTTTTTTCTCACCCTCGTTTTTTTCAATCCTTCCTTTTATGTAATTAATTTATTTTTTTAATTTTATCTTTCAACATTTAATTTATTGAAATAATTTATTGAAAATTCAGTTTCGTACAATCTTATTATTCTGCATTAATTTTTTTTTAATATTGGTTTTGTGATTATCTTCAAGTTTTTTCTATGAGTTTATCCCGATTTTATGACTTAGGTTACAATTTTTGCATACCTTTTTTTAATATAAGCTTTTTTTAATTTTTTTTCTATTTCATTTTTCAAAGTATTATTCTAATTCATCTATAATTGTTTTTATACAAATTAAGTTTATTTTTAAAAATAAAAAATGTTGATTTTTAAATTATATTGTTGAAGTGTTCGGCCCTGTATAATATTTTTTATAGTGTGTATTATTCAGTCAGTTTCATATGTGTTTATCTTTTAAGTCATAGGTTTTTTAGGGTGTGAATTTATCTTTTATTTATTTAAATAAATAAATTCAGTAAACACAATCAGATGCATATCTCATTTTTATGTTATGAAATATTTTGATCTTACTTGTATGGGCTTTTCAATTTACATTCTGAATTTTTTTATGTAAAAAAACACATTGAAATAACTTACATACCCGGTATTTTTTGAAAAATAAAAAGTTATAACCCGCGGCAAATCACGGGTTAAATGGCTAGTCAAACTCTAAAATAACATCCCTTTTCTCATTCTTGTTTCTAAGTTTGTACACCAATGCATACTAACATGAAATTTTCTCCAATAAATGCATTTTTGTCATAAAGCATCTCTAAGATAAGCTCATCTACATTCTCCCAAAAAAAAAAAAAAAAAACAGGAAGAAGAAGATGTTATCTTTCAAGAGCATGCATAAGCCTCAAAGATGTTATAATCAGCATGCATGCAGTGCTTTCCTTGTAACATAGTCAAACTGCTAAACTTATTAAACATGTATGCAAAAAATATATGTAAAGGCATCGAAATAACCTTATGGCTCCTTGGACGAGTGGATTGCGCAAGTTTCTTGCAAAAACGCTGGTGACTTCTTGAAGGTCTGCGGCACTGAGTGAAAATGCTTCTACATTTGTTAGGCACCTTACTGTCCTGCTACTAATCAAACGCTGTCCAGGAGTCTTGATTCTCCTTCCATCTGTGGTAAGAACCAAAATTCCATGCTCATGCTCTAATGGTGTTTACAGACGCCAACTACTGGAAGTTTGGCTTCCGAATAACTTAAAATGGTCTATAAAGAACTAAAATAGAATTCAATTTACTCTTAGGAATCATGATATACCTTTGGACACTGAGCTATGCTCAAGAAACCATGTGAGAAGTTCCTCACCACAAACATTCCCTTCGCATAAGGCTACTACAGTGCCATCATGACCGATGCTTTCCAATTTTCCTCGCACAATAAAAACCATCTTCTCAACCAGTCCACCAACATAAAAAATCTCACTTCCCTTGATGTATATTTTTTGTTTTAATTTCTCACGGACAGCATCTAAGACATGGTCATCCATCAGGTTAAAAATCCAAACCTACACAATTTTGCAGATAAATGCATGGCAGGTTAGTCCAAAGTTTATGATTATGAAATCAGAAAGTCTATTTAGACAAAAAAAAAAACTTGTCTTGCTCTTTTCTGGAGACAAACTGTTGAGTTTGATTGCAACCCTCAGCCAAATCAACTCAACAAGTTATCAGCACTAAGGATCAGAAGGAATCAATGAGTATGAAGTACATAGCAAATCAATGTTATTGGCTTGGGATGTTTTATATCTTACTTTCTTGACAAGTTCGAAGAGATGCCTTCTTATATCCCTCTGAAGGTCTTCCGGCAAATTCTCCATAAGCATTCCCTCATTTACACCTCTAGTAGCAGCCCAATGATACCGTTCAGCTTCTAACACTCTCCTACATGACAACAATTTTATAAGTTACGAGATCCATATAACATATGCCAAAGAATGCAACCATGCAAAGAAGTAAATTCTTACAAGTGCACAAGAAAAATAATAGGAATATTATAGATGGAAATGCAAAGAAGCAATAAAAGGGTATAGCAATAAGCATGACATAAATGAAAGAATATTTGCTTTGACACAGCAAAATGGTCCAGGAGGAAAAATATCACGAATTCCATTTCACTGAGCAAGGGTTGATGGAGATTACAAGGGTTTCTTTATTTATATGGAAGTGTATGGAATTTCATTACATTTCATCACAAAATCCATCATGTCAAGAAATATATGGTTGAAGTGTGTGTGCGCGGGCATGCATGTGTGATGGGGAGAGAGGAGTTTACCCAAAAAAAAGGGTAGAAAGAGAGAGAGATGAGAAGTTAAAAGAATATACAGCAGACCTTCTTAGTTCTTGTGGCAACCGCCGATGTTTCATCCACTGCTCAACATCACGTCGTCTTAATGACATTTCTGACCTCCTAGAAGGGAGAACAGTGAACATTTAATAAATAATGATTAGTCAAGCAGATGGCATTCTAATCTACTTGCAAATACCAAACTAGGAATTGAAAACTAATTGGCGAATATGAATTGCATCATAATGCCGCCACATCAAAATTGGCATGGAGGTTTTTTAAAATTTTCTTCTCAAGATGTAAATATTATAGACATCTATCTCATTTCTCACCCATCACTTTTGTCTTTGGAGATTTAAATTAAAAACAGTGTATTCCAGTAATGATGAACTTGTTAGAACAACAACAATTTAACAGCAGTAGCAGATGACAAGGCAGGAAGAAATAAAGAAGAATACCAGAAGAAAGAAATTGATGGGAAAAGCAGTCATAGTTAGATAGTATAGGCAAGCTTTTAACGCGTCGAAATAAAGTTGTAACAGAGTTAGTTGGAAATCAGTTAGTTAGTTAAAGAATCCATACAAATAAGAACAATGCTGTAAACGAAGGATCATCTTGGAAAATGAATACCATTTCTGCATTACAAAACTTCTCTATTGAGAGTTGGTGTTCAGCAGTGAAGTTATTTTGGTACTAGTTAATAATCCTACCTCTGGTTATTTTGAAAGAAACCATCACTATATAAAGAGTATATAAAATTTGGGAGAGATAGTGATGAAAAATATCTTTAAATCTGAACGCCGGATAGTCACTACTTCGTCAAGCACAGCCTGCAAATTTCTTCCTCAGTCATTTAACGTACACACTCTAGTCTAGGCCATCCATGCTTTCAAATAAGAACACAATTGAAATGGATGCACAATAATAACGTTTTCAAAAAAAAAAAAAATCAAGTCATTATGGACATCTGAAGGTTTTTGGGTGACATATGAGAGGATAAATTTAATAAATTATACCTCCGACCAAGAGATTGGAGAAAGTTCTGTATGTTTCCTATGAGAAAAGCAAAGAGCAAGAGGCCAAGTCCAATGATTGCCATGGTAAAGAGGACTTCCCAAACAAAATAGCTCGGTACTTGGTTTCCAGCAAGAGTACTGATTTGCTTCACAAAATTAAAAATATAATATTATGTCAGCAGAAAAACAGTTTAATTTGCACCAATATTGACACAATTATAAGATCAAATAGGTGTGTTACATGAAACGAAAGAGTTATTGAGAAGTAGCCCAAGAAATCAAAGGTTTCAAGATAACAAGGATTAAAATAAACCTAGTTTTGTAAACTCAAGCAACACCACCAAATGAATAAGGAGATAACAAGGATTGAAATAAACCTAGTTTTGTAAACTCAAGCAACACCACCAAATGAATAAGGAGGTGTTCTTAGCTTAGGTTAGAGAAGTGCATCAAAAGTGATTGATTACACCCATAGTTTCTACAAGCTAACCCGCACTCCGTCACAGGTCTGATAGTTTTTTTTCAATAAAAAGAAATTGAATACATGTTATTTTTAATTTTTTAAAAAAACAATATCGACTAATGAAATCTAAAAATAAAATAAGGCAAAAAAAAGATATTGATCCCCGTTAACTTTTCAAACAGGTAACCCGGGTCACCAGACCAGAAATACTATACACGAAAAAACCACAAAGCTCAATCCCCAACAAATCAAACAATAAAGGATGAAATCAAGAAAAAAAATCGATTACACAAAAGGATCTAAAATAAATAAAATAGTAATTAAAGGAATTAGGGTAAAAATAAAAATAAATAAATAAATTTGAAGGCAACTATAAATTTTCGATTAGAGGTTAAATTAAAAAGAAAAATAACTTTAACAAAAAAAAAGTAAGAACCAAACTGGAAAAATAATATACTATAAACTTTAATTAAATGATGAAATTACAAACCAATAAGACTTTTACAAAAGGAACAAGAAAAAAAAATAGAAATCAAAAGAATAAAGACCAGGTTGAAAAAAAAATATATGACAAATTAAAATTTAAAAACTAAATTGAAAACAAATAAAAATTTTACAGAAAAGTCAAGAAAAAAAATTAAAAATCAAAAGAATAAGGACTAAAATTGAAATATCAATAACAAGGAGGATCAACATATAACTTTCAGGGGATGAGTGAGAAAAGAAGAGGGGAAAACCTCATCGACGACCAACCGACCAACCACTGCTAACATGAAACGCACTAAAAGAAATAGAACGTGGTGGCGTATCCAACGACACGACAGAAGGGCAAGCATTTTTTACCACCAGGAGGCACCGCACGTGCCGCCCAAAGGGCTCGAGCACCTCCCACACACTAGCGTGTGAACAACACGCGCCAGCAACTTTTTTGAATTTAAAATTATTTAATCATCTTAAAATATATCAAATTGTACTCCATGGTTCTGGAATTAACAAAAACAATATGTCAAAAGACTAAAAATCCCCTGGACTAAAGGGTAAAGATATTTTTTTACTGTATTTAAAAAAATAAAGAGCTCAATACCCTTGGTCAATAGTATTAATTTTTTTTATTTGGAGGCTGAAAAGGTCATTTTACTGTTACTAAATAAGAGGAAAGGTCACTTATACCATCGGTCAAATCTGTAATGATTAATGAACCATGTTAAAGGACTAAACTAAGCCTTTGGTTTTTTCTTTGAAGGGATAAGAAGTCTATCGTGGTTTAAAGTTTTTGTCAATTACACGAGATGGAAAATTATGATTAGAGGAAGTATTTACTTGCTATTACTTGCTATGGAGAGAATTTCCAATTACATCATAATAGCTTAGGAGAAAGGAAAAAAAATGATGTAAGATAACATTATTCACATACCTGGAATCCCCAAAACAATGAATATATGTATCTGATGATGATATTTTTTCCGGTAAGGTTGACTGCTTTGGTATAGATTCCATAATCAAAACCATTTGGCGGACCACCCGTTTGAAAACAATTACTTGCATTAGGATTCTGTTTCCAGCTAGCCCAGTTTAGATCAGACCCGTATTCTTCATTAGCATTCCCGATTCCACAATCTATAAATTTCATGCACTTGTCTTGAAAATTAGTATAATGGCAGGCATCACGGAGACATTGATTAACCCTCTGTTAAAAGAGTGGTAGAGTGATTTGAGTACTATCACTATCGCATCAGAATACAGAACTAGTTTCGGATTTCGCTCAATTAGCCAAAAGGAGAAAGAAAGCAATATGCCGAAAAAGAAAATGATCCATGCAATGATAATGTGACAAGAAAAGGAAATGTTATGCTAGAAAACCAAAATATTCCTTTCAATCTATCATTGCTTCAGAGGTTAAGAACTAGAGATTGAATATCATGAGGACATCGAGGGTGAGAACTCTGGAAAAAATGTATATGCATCTCTGGTTACTAGAGATCCAGAATAGTAACAGAGTTCATAATAGCTTCTGGATATTCAAAGGATAAGAAAATGTTTGAGAAATAAAGCTCAACACACTCACCTGCAACCCAAAGAGATACCAACATGACCCAACGATGTGACCAGACAGTATATAGGTGAAAAGATTTATAAAGAAGTTTGCCAATGCTGTCTCAAATATGAAGCCACTTGGAGACTGACCAATGAGAAGAGGAGTAAACCTCCACAGCCTTGGAATGTACTGGACAAGAATAGCTGCCCGTAGAAGATTTTTGGCATTATTTGCTCCAGAGATTCCCAATCCCTTTGGTAGGACTACTAATATAATGATCTGCACGTGATTACCAAGAATATGGTATTAGATTCCAGTGCTAATTTATTAGACATAATTTACTGAATCTGGAAGATTACAATGTAAATTCCATGGAAACCATACAAGCAATCACATTATTTCATTTTCAGCATATGTGACGAACAAATTCAGAATACTGAATAGTTAACACTTCCATCAACCTCCAGCTTCTAACTCGAGTCTGTCACTCTAGTTAACCGTGAAGCCCTCCACACATGAATTCTTGTTTATTTTTCTTGTTAATTGCCATTTAATATTTTCCTAAAAATAGTCGCACTAATGCATGTCTAGTTCTACTCACACAACTCGCTTAGTTTTGCAATTTATTGTGATGTGATTTATAACAACACCAAGGATAGTCAGCTTCGAAAGTGGTTATCCAGATACTCTCCAAATCTCATTGTAGGAAAGAAAGATGGCACCTACATGTATATGACCAACAGTGAGATTAGGAGAGTGTTCATGGAGTCAATCATGAAGTGACTATCGTAGCATTGCTCATTAGAGGCTGCAGCATTTGACACTTCACATTCGTTATCACTCCACCATTTTCAGGTTCTTACCAAGTCTTCATTTCAAATTGACGACATTATTTATCCTCCCAATATTAGGCAATCATACTCAGTGACGTGCTTCATTTCAAATTGATGACATTATTTATCCTCCCCATATTAGGCAATCTTACTCAGTGACGTGCTTCATGGCCCTAAGACCCAGTGCTGTCCCTGTGCCTGCCAGAATCCAAATTCATGTAATGACAAGCAATTAATTTCCACATCCTCAGCCAGGTTCAGAACTTGATGTTTAGATGCTTGTTATTTAAACATAAGAATATAGATACGACGTGTTGTGTTGAATCCTAAGTAAAATTTATAAGGTCAATAGTTACCACGCTAGACAGAGAATGAATCACTAACCTGCGGGAGTGGTAATACCGCAAATAAGTCAATAAAGAAACATCCTCGGAGGTAGTGCTTAGCAATTTTCTTTGGATGGTCAACTAACTCTCCTGCACCAACCACTCTAGATTCAGGAGCAACATAAGCTAACCTAAACTGCAGAAAATAAATGAGAGTATTAATGAATCAATACTTGCAAAGAATAGTTTTCATATATCAGTCACAGCTGGACTTTAAAAGAGCTTCAAGACAGAAGCAATGGAATTTGACAATCATACTTCAATAATTAAAGGAGCACAGAGACAAGCTCATCATTGTTTATAGGAGCTATTTTCATCACTGAGGTCATTTTATATGCCATCATGGGCTTCTTCACCTTTAAATTTTAATCTCAAGTGTCATAAAAAGTTCTATGATCCTAGAAAGAAAGTTTTTGGCTAAAATTTCACATGATCTTTTTAGCTTTAACTGTGTCAAGTGGTGTGTTACTTTTGAATTTATGGTTGAAGTTACTACAAAGCCTACGATAAGTGATCTCTAAGTTCTAAATAAAAAGATTGACATCAGTACTAATGGAGATGACAGGTCTAACAGCAGCTAGAAAGAAAGAAAGATAATCAGATTAATTAAGGAGCTAGTGTACCTGAAGAAGTATGTTCAGTAAGTAGATGAGATCAGTCAAGCTCCTAAAAACCACAATTGTTTTTGTCAATGGCCAGTCAATAACTATGCAATTGTTTTCCTGCAGCCAAAAATGAAAATAATGTAATTCCAAAAAAATACATGCTAAAGTGTGAACTGAGGAGAATATCATATGAAATGCCTAAATAATAAAGCATTGAAGTCAAAAACAGATGAAGTATCTTAGCAATAACCGCAGCTTTTGAGCAATTATTATGGAAGTTTTTTTCAAATAGTTAGTCTGTGGAATCTGGAAGTTCTATACAATCCAAGTAAAATCATGATCAGACAAAGACCTCATCATGGACCCTCTCAGCAATAGAATATCCATGATTAGAACACAGAAAATTGAAAGCCCTAAAACTTAACAAAACTGCTTAAAAGTTGCTAAAATCATGGTTTCAGAGCTGTATGTAACTGCATGTTCTGTTTGTAACTGCATAATCTGTGAACAGTACTATTTAACGCCACTCTAGCTATAAATTCTGGAACTATAAGCAAGCTAAACATACCTGTTGCGCCCATAGTAGGAAGAAAAACAAGGGATCGACGAAAATCGCCACCAAGCACGAAATGACAAAAAATTTGTTCCACTTCTGAATCACTTGAGCATGAGGATTCATAACTCTAGGAATATACAAGTTTATAACATCATTGAATCTCCTTGCCCAACCTTTAGCATCTCCATAGAGAACACTATGAAACTGCAAGAAGCACAAAAGCAGAAAGTTGGTGAACACATGAGGCAGGTCCATAAAATTGTTATAATATAAAATAATCAAGACATGGGACAACATTATAAAGTAAAGCTATGATCTAGTAATGGTTCAACAGACTGTTTATAAGCCAATCACAGGATACTGAATATTGTTTCCTACTCATAGAATTAGAGAAGATACACAATTCGCCTGCAGTTGGAATGTAATTTTTTTGCAGGTAGATGCTGAAGATTTTATTTTATTTTAAGCCCATGTAACTGAGAAAGATTATTGAAAGAGCACACACAACTTTTCTCTCCAACGCATTCCCACAAGGAAAACACTGCTTCTTGATCTGGTTTGAAACTAGCCAACCCCTTCCATAAAGTTCTTACAAATCTACTTGGAGAAAAAATAGGTTTGCCTAGTTTCCTAAGTTAATCATGGCATAGGAACTTACCAAAAAACTAAACAAACCCGGAAACATAGACATCAAACCCAATCATCACCAGTTTAGGTCAAATTTTGTGAATGCATCAACTCATCATCTTCACCATATGCATATAAGCTGTCAAAATCTCCAAAACAAAACGAACCTATTCTCTTAAAAGCTATCATAAAAATATAATAAATCTTGAACTTTGAAAAGCCAAAAGGTGAACTAGTGTTTCTTCTTCCTCCACCAAATTCCTCCTCCTTGAACCATGGTTTTCCCCTCCATCATGCCATAGTCATTAAAACCAACCAACAGAATGTCAAAGATCAGACCTTGAGCTTCTGCTGCCACTTATTTATGCCGTGGAAGAATTTAACTGATTACCAGGGTAAATTTTGCAAACAAATTCATGCAAATGAACATTCCAAAAGGCCACAAGAACTTAAATGGTTCCCAAACAGTTAAGGCTACATCCAAAGAAGAATGCAAACAGATGAATTTCAGATAAGCACATAGATAATTTCCAATTCAATACCAAAAAGAGAATATGAAATTCAACAACTTCCCAGCCAACAAAATAAGTCTATAGTGAACCATCATTATTAGGTATTATAAAGTTCAGTACCCACAGAGCATATGCAACTGGAGCTCATAAACCAAATCCCCCTCAGAGAAATACAAGTTTAGTACTCCACAACCAATACCTAACTACATATACTTAAATCACAGTCCTTGATATAACATTTTTCCTTTTCAATTAGCTCAATTAAAAGAAAATATTGCTCAAAATAAGAGGAAACTGGGACACAATATCTCTGATGACATATAACACCTTTCAACCATAAAGAATATGAACATTACCCCCACTGGATCTGCACAACCTCTATTACCACCGCTTTTTCCTTCATGAAAGCATCAAAAATTATTATCATAATCCCATTCCACCACTTTGTCACCACTAAAAAGAACGGCCTCGAGAGTATGGACCAATCACCATTACAACTTTTATTTTAACTTGTGAGATTCATCACATCATGAATTCACAAGATTTCATCTTTTCACCAAGTGCAACCAATTTGGGATAGCATGTCAAGGAAATGAGAAGCTTTCTGCAAGATTTTTATTTCTAATCCCACTAAGCAACTAGGTATCACTTTCAAAGAGATGGCAATGAAATGATGGCCTGTTGTGAAAAAACTGCAGCAACTATTGATAAACATTGCAATAGGAGAGAAACCAGAAAGAACACAAGATTTAACGTGGTTTGGCAATGTCTCTACATCCACAGGAGCGAGGAGTGTTCATTTTTTACTATGTCAAAATAGGGTTACATTGGTATATATTTATAGCAGACCCTAAACCGTCCAAGGAAACCTAGCTGCCTAAGGAATCCTAATCGTTCAAGAAGTATTAATAATTTTTACCCTTGTACCGTACCACAAGGGCATTGCCCTCGCAACCACCAACCTACTAATTGTCTCTAGCAACAAAACATGAAATAAATCCTAGAGAGGCAGATGTCGTCATTCCGCTCCAACATCTGCCTATAAGCCACAAACTACAACATAACCCACACTCGCTATGTTGATAACAATAGAAGTCATCATGAAACCAAACTAGTGATGGAGAAAATCCTAGTTTTATGATAAAATTACTCAAACAAAAGTGACCAAGTAAAAATATATGCAACAAAATAGCCATTTATGGCTGAAGTCTTAATCATAATCCATATAGAAACTGGTTCCTCCTGTTTGAATAATGAAGGGCAACAAGAAGTAGCAGTAAAAATCCAGGATATCATAACAGCAACTCCAGAAGCTATAAGATTTTTTCTATTAGAACAAAAGCATACCCTGGAATCTTTGGAATGGTAATTCGATGGGCATGTTGTGCAGTAAGGATCATTGCACATCCCTAGTTGCCCAGACCTCATTAAGTGGGCATTTGTAGTAGTATACATGTCATCCAAGTCATTCGGATCCATTCCTTTAAAAGATACATATCTTTCTGGCTTGGGTTCCACCTTTTTGTGAGCTGTTACACCATGATTTGCCAGGAATAGGTGTTCAGTGTTGCGGTTGATATATAAAGGACCGCTCATTTGTACCAGTGGAGCTTTTCTTTCACTACGCAGTGGACCAGTATAGCCAACAAGATTGGTTTCAAAACCATAGGACTCCATGGAATTCACAGGAATAGAAATTGATGCGCTTTGAGTCCTGGAAAGAAATGGTGAAAATCGAGAATCCACCTCTTCATCCACTAACTTTGGATGAGTGTCTGACAGCATTGATACATCATCTTTTTCATGGTCAGCCATTTCTTATTAATAGGGCCTACAAAAGGAACAGAAAATGAAGACAATATTCAATACACATAGATGCATGTCCAATTACGCAAGGAAAATTCATGAAGAAACACACTGAATATTTTTATTCGCAAGAGCAGGAACCCAAAGGTGGGAGAAGAAAAATAAGAAATGCAGGCGAAACACCAGTTGCTCCTATGCTCATAATGATTTGATGAATTCATGGGATCAATAAATCATTCTTAATAAATGAAAAAAGGTCATTCGGGCCAAACATGTTCGAGCAGAAAAATTCTAGTTGAGTTTAGTTCCCATGGTTTTAACCTTTGGTGAAGTCGTTCAGCTTACTGAAGTAAAGCTCAAAAGGTTACATTTAACCAATGGAGCACTTACCATATTGCAGTGGTTCTAGCTACTACCACTTGATCTATCAAAAACTTCCAACTGAATTTATTTCTTAATGCAAATGTATCAAAAATTGCAACGGTTCTAGCTACTAGCACTTGATGTCTCACTTAACAATCACCACCATCAAGCAATTTATCTTCGGGATACTTAAATTTTCCTGCGCATTTGAGAGATTAATCTCTATACTGCAACTTCCCTGGAATGGTTAAGACCTTTTCAAGCAACGTTAGGGAAGTTTTCAGCACTCAAGCCATCCAATGATTATTTTTGCTCCACAACTCATGATAAGCGTCAACCTTATTGACTAATTTTATACTTTCGTCATGTCACTCAATCTTGAATAAACCAAGTGACCATCCTATTGATAATCTGCAGCTGATTACTTCTTAAATCCTAACTTCACCAAGCATTTTACACAGATAGCTGATTCTATGTTGTGTAAAAACATCATTAACCAAAAGGACTTCTAGCAGACTCTATAGTTCTTACGTTGTAAGCAAAAAACTTAAAGACCTAGTTCAACATAGCATTACTGTAATAGTTATAAAACCCAACCTGGCGGATCAACCTGGCCCAGAGTTTAGCCTAGGCAGGTTGTACTTGGAACCGTTTTTTTTTTATTTGTAAAAAAAGAAGGCTTAAAAAAAACGCATGAAACAACGTTGCTTCAAGAGGTTTTAAGGAAAATCATAGCTTGGATGATCCGCCAACCCGTGCCTCAGGCCCGGTAAACTCTGGCTTTCGTCTTATAACTATGATTATTACTGTTAGCATTTTGATTAGAAAGCTCATGACAAAGCAGAGCATGACAATTCACAAATTTATTAGCTAGTTTTACACATCGATGCATTTAGATGAGACTGCCCGTATATGACAAGAACAGATACCCAATTTGACTTTAAAAGAACAAAATCATTCATGAACAGCAAAGGGTGTTAAACTTTTAAGCTAATTGCTGAAACCCACTTAAGAACTCACTACACAAAAACAAAAACAAAAAAAAATAAGTACGAAAAACGCACAAACCTGCTGTGATTTAGAAGCAAAGAAAACCAAACTGCATCATCTAGCAACGAGCAAAGCAATCCAAGCTTGAAAGAGCAGTACAGAAAGAGAGAAAGAGAGAGACTTCGGAAGAGACAGTGAAGACTTTAGTTTAGTGCTGCGTCAAGGGGAGAGGGGATGACTTTTGGCCCACTGGCTTGCCTTGCCTTAGTAGCCCATTGTACAAGGCATAGAAAGAACAGACAAGAATTTAATGAACGCTCCCACCTTAACAATGATACTTTACTCTCTCTATCTTATTCGTTGGCTTGTGCCATGCCAGATTGCCAGTTATTACCTGTCAACTACTTACGAGTTACGACTTGTTCTTAGTTGACTCTTTAGTAAAATAACAATCATTCACATTGGCTTTGCCGTCAGTCAGCATTGGCGGGTACCATCTTCTCATGCTCTACCATGGGGAGGGTTTATCTCTCTCTTAATTTTCTTCAAATATTGTGAAATTTGAAGAAGGTAGTAGCTACTGTATTGGCGGATTGTGGTTTATCTATATTTTTTTAAGAAAATATTTTTAATTTTTTTTATATTTTATTATTTTTTAATCTATTGATGTTAATAATAAATTTTAAAAAATAAAAAAAAATTATTTTAAATGAGAAGCGTAGAATAAATTAAAATTTATTTGTAAAAGTTAAGAATTTTAACTTCTGATTTAATCAAAATTTTACCTCAATTTTGTAACAAAATCTTGATATAAGTTAAAACTTTTTTCTATAAGTTATAAATAAAAATGAATATAACTAAAATGGTTTTGTAGAAACCATACCAAACAAAAACCTAAAAATATGTAGTTGAGAATTCAAACTTGATCATCAAAATACTTTTTAAATTATTTTTTTATTATAAAAAACATTAAAATAATTATTTTTAAGATGGTTTTGATAGTTTTGATGTGTTGAAATTAAAAATATAAAAAATAATATTTTAATATATTTTTAATTTAAAAATATTTTTAAAAATTATTATTCTTCACAACTAAAAAAAACTCAAAGCCAAAATTAAGAAGCCACAAAATTAATTTTTTTGGATTTTAATTATATTATAATATAAAAGCATTTTAATAGTAGATATTATCAAACACGTTTAAGATTATGTAAGAAAAATAACTTTAAATAGTAACTTAATTAGTTAAATTTTGAATTTATTTTTTAATAATTATAAGTTTGAATTTTTTCAGGGTTACAAAAGACTTATATAATTATTAATTTTAAAACTTATAAAATTAATTAAGATACACACAATATAATTTAAACACTCAAATTAACAATAATAATAAAAAAAATAACAATTCGAGATATCAAGCATTCTTGTATTTGGTACGCTAAGAAATCTTGAGTTTCTAAAAATCTCGAATGCTCTAGAACATTCGATTGGCCAGGAAATATGATTCCTCTCTAAAACGTAGAGAATTTGAGATGTCATGATATATAGTTTTTTTTAAAAAAAAAAAATCAAATACTCTCATATTTTATATTAAACTAACTACAATACCTTTTTTTATTAATAGCAATGCAACTACTTTCAGTAACTAGTTCATAGGAACTTGTTAGGAATTTAATTTTGGACACTTAATGTATATCTTCATGTATATTACGTAATTTATCACTACATATATTAATTTATTTGATAGTTCTGATTTTATAAAATTAAACAT